>Ga0182024_10000335_pt1 | contig 119657 bp, 102 predicted proteins | sample P32metaG_FD_120480 | JGI IMG/M metagenome (GOLD analysis project Ga0182024, IMG submission 120480) | Permafrost microbial communities from Stordalen Mire, Sweden - P3-2 metaG (Illumina Assembly) | ecosystem: Environmental > Terrestrial > Soil > Wetlands > Permafrost | place: Sweden: Stordalen... | reverse complement strand
CATCGAAGACAAAAACACCCTGATCCTGGCGCGCCTCAAACCCCACCAACCGAGGAAACTAAAAGTAAAACCTTAACTTGACGCCCATGCGCCAAGCGGGGGGAGAATTGAAGAGGGGGGCGTGGAAAATCGGCTATAGTTTTAGTTAAACTGCTCTAAATTGTCCCGTGAATCCTGCTGGCCCGCCGAAGCCTCGAAGGCGGGTTAATCCTGTCAAATGGTCTGGTTGCACCCGATTTCAGGTAGCGGCTGGTTTGATGGCGATGAGACGCACCTCAAACGCAGGCCGAACGATGTGCAGCATCCGGCGCAGCCAGCGAAATCCGCTTTCGCCCACGCGCAGTTTGGCGGCCCAAACCGCGGCAAAGCGGTCATATCCAAATTCCCCGATTCCAGCTTCCGCCACCTTGAAGCCCGCTTCTTCAACCAGGTTTCCCAGAGTTTGGACATTCCAGGAGTAAAGATGATGGTTAGGCTCGGCGGGGTTAAAATGTTCGTAGCGGCCCTCAATTTCGAACGGCACATATAGCAGGAAGCGACCGCCAGGCTTGAGCAGTCGCCGTATTTCTTCAAGAACCTCCGGCGGATGCAAAACATGTTCGAGCGTGTGATGACAAATCACCGCGTCCACCGAAGCTTCAGGAATGATTTTCGTCTCCGCAAGAAATTCGATACCCAACGCGCGCAGAGAAGGCTCGAGAAAATCCGCGACGTCGAAGCCCACTTTTCGCGCGCAACGCAAATCGGCCAAATTCCAGCCGCCTCCCACGCCATACTCAAGCACGACATCGCCGGGCTGAATCAGGGACGCGAATTTGCGCGCCCGGAGCCTGCTCACCCACCGGACAGCCTGCTCTGGCAGGCCGCGCTTGGATTCGTGATAGTGGCGTCCGGCCTCGCCGCAATAATGGCGCTGCGCTTGCTCAGTCGGCATGCCGCGCAGTGTAGAGCGGCGCCGAGGAATTCACAATCACTGTTGAGTTACATGGTAAACACGCGACGCCCACCATTGCTCGGTTTAGCAGGGGAAGGGCTGGACCCCCTGCCGCCCTGGATTTTCTCCCTGTTGATCTCTACCTCGGCTTGCAACCATTGTTCCTTCTCCTTGCCTTGCGGACGCCCCGATTCTTCCCACAATTCGTAGGCCCGCTGTGCAACTTTGTTGTAGTTCGCTGTATCCGTTCCGTTTTCTTTCATAGTTGATCAAGATGCCCATGAAGTCCTGATCGATCAATGCGGGGCATCCCTGAATGTGCCCACGGCAATTTGATGACAGCAAATCTGATGAACGTTGCCATGGCGCGGGCGCGCCCTTAGATTTCAGCCATGCCTGAACTGGCCGAAGTGGATTTTTTTCGCAAGCAATGGCTGTGCGGACTTAAGCAAAAGATTCTAGCCGTTGAAGTTCATCCGCGCGCGCGTGTATTTCGCGGCACAGACGCCAATGCCTTGGTAAAGACATTGACCGGGGCCGTACTGCAGGGTTCGGAAGCGCACGGCAAACAAATGTTCTTCCGGTTCTCCAGACATGCGCGGCTGGGTTTGCATTTGGGCATGACCGGCAAGTTGCTCGTTGAGTCTCCAAATTACGCAGTCGGCAAGCATGATCATCTGGTGCTCCGGCAGCAGAAGCGAAGCCTGGTTTTCAGCGATCCCCGCCAATTTGGCCGGGTGCGGTTTCATGCTGGAAAGACAACGCCCGCGTGGCAGGCCAATCTGCCGGCTGCAATTTTGTCAAATCGATTTACCAGGTCGTTTATGGAGCAATTTTTCCGGCGTCACGAGCGAGTGGCGGTGAAAGCGGCCTTGCTCATGCAGAAGGGTTTCCCCGGCGTGGGCAATTGGATGGCGGACGAAATTTTGTGGCGCGCAAGAATTCATCCCGCGCGGCTGGCGGGCAAACTGGCTTCGGATCAAGTGGGGAAACTTTACCGCGAGACCCGCTTTGTCTGCCGCGAAGCGCTGCGGACGGTCGGTGCGGATTTCGGCGATCCGCCCGCATCCTGGCTCTTTCACCGGCGATGGCGGCGAGGCGGCGCCTGTCCCCGCGACGGTTCACCTTTGCAACGCACGGAAATCGGCGGCCGCACCACTTGCTGGTGTCGGAGTTGCCAAAAGTGATTGGTGCGTGTTTAATTCAGACGTGGATGTCAAAGTAAAGTTTTGCGGGATGACCAGCGTCGCCGATGCCGAGGCCGCTGTGGAGGCGGGCGCGGACGCGCTGGGTTTGATGTTCTATCCCGGCAGTCCGCGCTGCATCACGTTGGAGATTGCCCAGGAAATTGCCCGCCATATGCCGCCATATATTATCAGAACGGGAGTTTTCGTGGACGCCAATCCGTCCGACGTTTTTGCCGCCATCCAGCATTGCCAGTTGAATGTGGCGCAATTTCACGGCGCGGAGACACCGGAGTATTGCCTGCAATTTGGCATTATGACGATGAAAGCATTCCGCGTCCAAAACGCCGATTCGTTGCCAGCCATGAGCGCGTTTAAGACAGATGCCTTTCTGCTTGACAGCTACGTGAAGGGCGTTATCGGCGGGACCGGCGAAACATTTAACTGGGACCTGGCCGTAACCGCGAAGAAATTCGGCAAACCCATTTTTCTCGCCGGTGGATTGACCCCGGAAAACGTCGCCGACGCGGTGCGGAAGGTGGCGCCGTTTGGAGTGGATGTTTCCAGCAGCGTTGAGAAATCACCCGGTAAAAAGGACGCCAAAAAAATGAAAGACTTTGTCGCCGCTGTGCGCGGAGCTTGAGCGAACATGAGCAAGACCGTTTCACGTTGTCCCTGGCCGACAGACGAGCTCTATGTCGCCTATCACGACACCGAATGGGGCGTGCCGTTGCACGATGATCGCACGCTCTTTGAATTTTTGGTTCTGGAGGGAGCGCAGGCGGGCTTGAGCTGGTACATCGTTCTGAAAAAGCGCCAAAACTACCGCGCGGCCTTCGACCAGTTCGACCCGGAAAAAGTGGCCCGCTACACACCGGCAAAAATCAACAAGCTCCTGGCAAACCCTGGACTCATTCGCAATCGGCTGAAGATCGCTTCCGCCGTTCGCAATGCCCGCGCCTTTCTCACCGTCCAGGAGGAATTTGGCAGTTTTGACCGCTATATCTGGCGTTTCGTGGATGGCAAACCGATCATCAATCACCCTCGCTCCATGAAAGAAATTCCGGCGCGCACCCGTGAATCGGACGCGATGAGCAAGGATTTAAAGCAGCGCGGATTCAATTTCATCGGCTCGACCATCTGCTACGCGCATATGCAGGCCACCGGAATGGTCAATGACCATTTGGTGCATTGCTTCCGGCACCGGGAGGTGGGCCATCATTCTTCGCGTTGAATCAAGACAGGTATACCTATCGCTGCAAGTTGCGCTCGTAAAGTGCCGCATATTCCGCAGCCGTCTTTTGCCATGAGAAATCGCGAGCCATGCCATCGCGCCGGTAATGATTCAGCAGGGGCTTGTCCGCGTACAATACCATGGCCTTGCGAATGGCCTTGGAAAGCGCGCGCACGGTGTATTCGCCAAATTTGATCCCGTCGGCCTTCTCCGCGTCCTCTGCAATATCAGTCACGGAGTCGTCCAGTCCGCCCGTCACACGGACGATGGGTGGAGTGCCGTAACGCAGGCTGTACATTTGGTTCAAGCCGCACGGCTCGAAGCGCGACGGCATCAAGTAGAAATCGCAACCGGCTTCGATTCGATGCGACAGGCCGGTGTCGAATCCAATATTGACCGCGCATTTGGTTGGATAGCGTTCAGCCAGGCGGCGATAACCTCGCTCGTAATCGCGATGGCCGCTGCCCAGCAAGACAAATTGCATGTCCGCGGCCAGCATTTCTTGCAACGCCGCCAATTGAAGATCGACTCCTTTCTGCTCCGTGAGGCGAGTGATGGTCCCGAATAAGGGAATGCCGGAAGTTTCCGGCAAACCTAATTCCCCTTGCAGACTGGCCTTCTGGCGTTCTTTGCCGCTGAGGTCATCGATGTTGTAGGAGAATTTCAAATATGGATTTACTTCCGTTTTCCATTCATCGTAATCGACGCCGTTGAGGATGCCGTACAAGACCTTCTGCCGACGACGCAGCACTCCGTCCATTCCGCCGCCGAAGGCTTCCGTGGTGATTTCCCTGGCGTAACGCGGGCTGACGGTGGTGATCAAATCTGCATAAGAAATCCCTGCCTTAAGGCAACTCATGAAAGTGTAGAATTCCAGGCCGTCGGGCCGAAAATAGGTGTCCGGGAGATTGGTCAATGCGTAGCTGGCCGCGGGAAAATTACCTTGATATGCGAGATTATGAATGGTCAAGCAGACGGTCGGCGCATGGGTCCAGCCGCCGCGCAATTTTTCGTCAAGCACAAGAACGGCCGTCAACGCGGTTTGCCAATCGTGGATGTGCAGCAATTCCGGCTGCCACGGCAAATAACGCGCCAGATGCGCGACGCATTTGGAAAGGAAGACGAATCGCTCCGCGTTGTCGGGGTAATCGAAACCGCGTTCCCCGTATAAATCACCCCGTTCAAAGAATTCCTTCTGCTCAACAAAATAGATTGTGAATCCGGGAGCCGGTTCCAACGTCCAAATATTTCCCCTGACACGGCCTGTTCCCAACGGCAAATCAAGCTTCCAGTCAAAGGGGCGCAAGTCCGGGAACTTTTCCCGTAGGCCGCGATAGAGCGGCGTGACCACACCCACCCGATGACCGGCGCGCGCGAGAAATTTCGCCAGCGCGCCTACCATGTCGGCCAGCCCTCCGGTCTTGGAGTACGGGAGAACCTCGCTGCTCGCGACCAGGATTCTCATTACGGCGCGGGAGCGATCCGTTCGGTTTTCAACCAAGGTTGCAGCGCAGCGGGCACGTTTACACTGCCGTCGCCCTGCTGATATGTTTCCACCAAGGCCACGAACAACCGGGCCAAGGCTGTTCCGCTGCCGTTGAGAATATGCGGAAATTTGTTTTCACCTTCCGCCGTTTTAAACCGCATCTGCATGCGGCGCGCCTGAAAGTCCTCACAATTCGAGCAACTGGATACTTCCAAATACTGCCCCTGGCCGGGCGCCCAAACCTCAATGTCATAGGTCATCGCGCTGGCAAAACTCAGGTCGCCCGTGCAAAGCTGGACGACGCGATAATGCAATCCGAGCAATTGCAGGACGCGCTCGGCGTTGGCGGTCAATTTCTCCAATTCATCATAGCTGCTCTCGGGCCGTGTAATCTTGATCAATTCCACCTTGTCAAATTGATGCACGCGAATCATCCCGCGCGTGCCCACGCCGGCCGCGCCGGCCTCGCCGCGAAAGCACGGCGTGTAGGCGCAATAATAAATGGGCAACTGGCTTTCTGCCAGAATTTCCTCCCGATGTATATTGGCCACCGGTGTTTCCGCCGTCGGAATGAGAAAAAGCTTGCCCAAGGTCGAGGCATCCGTGCCTTCCTGCACGGCGTAGTACTGATCAGCGAACTTGGGGAATTGCCCCACGCCAATCATGCAATCGCGCCCGACCATAAAGGGCGGCGAAATTTCGGTGTAACCATGCTCGCCAATATGCAAGTCAAGCAGAAATTGGATCAAGGCCCGTTCCAGGCGCGCGCCCCAGCCAGTGTAAAGAAGAAAACCGCTGCCGGACAGCTTCGCCCCGCGGGCGAAATCGACCAGCTTCAGGCGCTCGCACAGCTCGACGTGCGTTTTCGGCTTGAAGTCAAACCGGGCCTTTTCGCCCCAAACGCGCATCTCGGGGTTGTCCGCGGCCGATTGGCCGACCTTCACTTTTTCATTCGGCAAGTTGGGCAACTGGAGTAACAAGGCATCCCGCTCTTGCTCCGCCTGGGCGCTGGCCTTGTCCAAAGCCGTGATCTGATCGCCAAGCGCGCGAGTCTCCGCCTTTTTCGCTTCGGCTTCGGCGGGTTTTTTTTGCGCCATGAGCGCGCCGATCTCTTTGGAAACGCGATTGCGTGTTGCTTTGAGCTGCTCGACTTCCGCCAGGGATTTGCGCCGGCGTTCATCCAGGGCGAGGACCTCGTCGATCTTTTTCTCATCCCCGCCGTGTCGCAAGGCCAGCCGCTGGCGGACAAAATCGGGTTTTTCCCGAATCAATTTAATATCGAGCATGGCGCATTATAGAAATCAAGGGCCTCGCCGCAAGCGGGTAAATCCAGTGTTTGGGCTGCTTCGGGCAATTCTACCCAATTGTCCCAGCCCAGGAAACGAAGCGGCAGGCAGACGGGATGCACATGATAGACAGGACAAATCAGCTCACATATCGCTGCCCGCGACTGACCTTTGCCGAGGAGTGCGCGGAGCGAAATTCCGAAATTGGACGCAACTTTCCTCGCCAACCTTTCGGTTCAAAACGTCGCCAACCCGAAAATATCACTAAGTGGCCTTTGACGGAGTTTCGTTTTGCTGCCGCCAATGTTCCACAGCACTATTGACCTCGGCAGAATCTGAAGGCCAATCGTGCAGTGTCGCTGGATCGAAATCCGCGCCGTTGGGCCATAACAGTGTGTGAACCTCGCGATCCAGCATGACCTGTTCAAACAGTCGCAAATCGCGCAACGGACCATAAATCTCGCCTCGGAGGATAGGGCTGAAATTAATTTCCTTGTGCGTGCCGTCGTCAAAGCCAACACGCAAGGTATAAGGGCCAACAATGGCAAACGACTTCACTTTGTAAACAGCGTGCCTCATAACGTTTTTACTGAAGCGGCGCAATGGGCTGGGGCCGACGACCTTGCTGTAGCAGCCGCCAGTCCTCCATCAATTCTTCTCGATGCATTTCGGCCCATGCTTCCACAAGACGCTGCTGTCGGAGAGGAAGCGACCCCGAAATCAATTCGATAGGATCCAAGCCGTAAACCGCCATTGCGTCTTGATAGTAAGCGTGGAGATGCGGCAGATGATGTGGAACGAACGGCTCCGCATACATGCGGATGATTATTCCAAAAAACCGCGAAAGTTCCGGCATTCATGGTTGAATTTAAGACGAACTCGGATCGCTTGCAAGCGCACGCTTTTGCTGGATAGGCTCTAATTCGGAACCATGATCTTTTCTTGGCCGTGGGTGACTAAAAATTGTCGTAACTGATCCTTCCAGAAGCCGTAACCGTGCCGGTATAAACCGCCGTCAGGCCTTGATATGTTCCCTGGCCGACGCATGTAAAAGTTAAGATATAGGCGTCCGTGGTCACAACCCCTGTTGTTGGTGTCTGGGTGGTGACGATCCTCCCCAGTCCAGTTAAAGTGAACGAGGTTCCAGTGTTATTGGTAAACGTCATCGTCATCATCCCTTTTGATATCGTATCGTATGCGCCTGTCGTCCCGTTCACTGTGCCCGATTGAATGGATGTTTGCGGTTGTTGAACCTGCACGTAGGCGCTCAGATCCTGCCCCTCTCCAGTCGCGTGATTTGTGGCGACCAAATCTCCGCTAGTTACGTCAAACACAAGCACGTAGCGGGTGAAGTCCATTCCGGCTGCGTTACCAATCAGATTTAATATGCTGAGGCTTGAAAAAACCTTCGTGTGCTCTGTGTAAAGCTCTATATCGGAAGTCTTCGACACCTGGTTGGAAGTTGAATAGGTCCCAATCAGGTTAATTGAAATTGGAGCAATCAAATGCTGGGCTGAAGCTGCTTGAGCAAAGACGGACAAAAGCAGAATGGCGAATAACTTGTTCATATTTTTTTGATGCTTACGCGGTACATGTCTAATTGTTTTTGCATCATGTTTAACCTTAGATGTGTAAGAGCGAAAAATATTCTGAGCGACTCCGTCCCGTAAAATCGACCGTCTCAAAACATCATTTTCAACGATCGACTGTCGGACTTGGCCGCCAAAAGATTTATCTTGCGCTCCTTGGCAAAACATATTGCGGAATTAAGATTAGTTGAATCGACGCCAGAAGCAAGGAAATCAGTATTCGGCCAGGTCTGCGGCCGAGTTCGCGGCCAGGCCTTCCTGCGTCTGAGCGGTTGGCTCGATTTAGCGTCGAATCCAGGGTGATGAATTCTGGCATCGGCTATAAAGGAGAAGCCCAAAAACCCCTTATATACATGCTCGACAATCATATCTTGCCACCGTTGGATGAAGGGGCATAATGATATTGTGAGTGCGGTTGATTTGCTCAAAGAAGTCCAGGCGCTGACCCCCGATCAACGCGAGAAGCTTGTATTTGCGCTGCTCGATTGCGAAGTAAGGGCTCCGAGCGCGCCTCGGGGCAAGAAGCGCCGCGTGAAATGGCCGGATGTCCAGGCGCGAGCAGGACGAATCTTCGGCAAGCGTGTGTTTCCTAATTTGGTGCTCTTAGAGCGCTCGGAGCACGTCTTGTAAGAGAGATGAGCCACTATGCGGACAGCAGCTTTCTAGCTTCCTGCTATTTGACCGATGCCAATACTCCTCGCGCCAAGGCTTATCTTTTCGGCGCTAGTGTCTCGCTTGATTTGACGGCATTGCAATCGTTGGAGGTCCAGAACGCCTTCCGACTCGGTGTGTTTCGCGGTCTTTTTTCAGCATCCGACGCCAAATTGGCCCGCGCCAATTTCGAATTGGATCTACAGCGCGGGCGATTGGTCAGGAAAACCGTAAGATGGCCGTTGGTTTTCCGAATCGCTCTTCACTTGAGCCAGGGTCATTCAGCGTCGGTTGGAACCCGCAGCCTGGATGTTTTGCACGTCGCAGCGGCAAGGTCGTTGCGCGCGAAGGCTTTTGTTTCTTTCGATGATCGCCAATGGAATCTGGCAGCGGCAATCGGCCTGAGGGTCGTGCCTTAAACAGTGCTCTCCTTAACTTTGCGCCCTGAGGCTGTATTGCTAAGACCCGGTTAGAACTTGCCTTGTCATGGAAAGGCGTTGAATACTCCGGCCCGATTATGACCTCGTCCTCGCGATATATGACCAAATTGAGCCGTTTCCTGTTTTCCATTGGGTTGCCTTTGCTATTTCCTTTTGCGGCGCATTCGCAAGACTTGCCCGCGCCCCAACCGAGTCCGCTCCCCGGCTTGACTTACCAAGAGCCATTCTTCCCCAAGGCCGCCTACGATCCCAACGTGCCGTCTCCCGATAGCGTGTTGGGTTTTCCAGTTGGATCGAAGCCCGCCACCCATGCGCAAATCGAGGCCGTCTTCAAGGCCTTGGCGGCCAAAAGCTCACGTTGCAAACTTTTCGAATACGGCAAGACACACGAAGGACGCACCCTCTATTATATGGTCATCGCCTCGGAGGCGAACCTCAACCGCCTTGGCGCTCTTAAAACCGATCTCGCCAGCCTGGCCGATCCGCGCCAAGTTTCCAAAGACGAGGGCGACCATCTGGCGGCGACTCTTCCGGCCGTCGCCTGGATGGCGTATGTCATCCACGGTAACGAAATGTCTGGTTCCGACGCCGCGTTGGCCGTGGCCTATTATTTGACCGCAGGTGCCACTGCCGAGGTAACGAACCTGCTGGACAACCTTGTTATCATCATTGACCCGTTGATGAATCCAGACGGACGGGACAGAACACTGGTCATGCAGGCGCAGAACCGCACCGTCCAACCGAGCGTGGACGATCAATCGGTGCTGCATAACGGTGTCTGGCCGTCAGGGCGCATGAACCACTATTTATTTGACATGAACCGCGACTGGATTTTCGGCACCCAGCCCGAGACTCGCGGCCGTCTGCGGGCGGTCAACGAATGGAATCCTCATTATTTTATGGAAAGCCATGAGATGGAGTCCCAAGGCACGTTCCTGTTTCTGCCGGCCCGTGAAGCGATCAATCCCAATGAGCCGGAAAACGTTCGCAAGTGGGAGGCAGAATTCGGCAAGGACCTCGCTGCCACATTTGATGCCCGCGGCTGGCGCTATTACAACGGCGAGTGGAACGATGACTGGTATCCCGGCTATTCCTCCTCCTGGTCCGCCTTGCGAGGCGCCGTCGCCAACCTTTACGAACAGGCGGATATTGGCACCGACGCCGTGCGCCGCGAAGAAGGGACGCTTGAAGCCTATCGCGAGGCCGTTCACAAGCAATTGGTCAGTTCGATGGCCAATCTGAACTTCCTCGCCAAAAACCGCCGTGCCATCCTGGCGGATTTCGTCGCTGAAAAGCGCAAATGCGTCGGACCCGACGCGACCATTCCGGCCCAAACCTTCGCCATTCTGCCTTCGGCCAATGCCACGCGGCAGCGGCGCTTTCTCGATCTCATGTCGCTTGAGGGATTTGACGTCTATTCCGCCGGAGCACCGTTCACGGCTCAAAGCACGGACCGCCTTGGCCGCGATGTCAAAGATATGAAATTCCCGGCTGGAACGCTGCTGATTCCGACGCGTCAGCCCTTGGCCCGCTTGCTGGAGGCCATGCTCGAGTTTGACCCGCACACGATTCCGCAATTCCTCACCGACGAGCGGCGCGATTTGCTCCGTTTTGGCCGCAGTCGCATCTACGACGTCACGGGCTGGAGCGTGCCCATGCTTTTTGATGTGCAGGCCTTCGACATTCCGAGTGCATTGCCAGCCGAAGCGCAGGCAAAACGGGTTTCCATTCCCACGCCAGCGGACGCACCCATGACCAATTCCGACACAAGTGTGGCCTTCGTGATTGACGGCGCGGATGACGCTTCCGTTGCCGCCGCCGGTCGGCTTGGCGAACGAGGCGTTTGGGTGCGCGTGGCAGACAAGCCATTCCAATTCGACAATCGCGACTTTTCCCGCGGCAGTTTGCTCATCGTGCGCAGAGACAATGCGAATTTTGCCGGCGATTTGAACGCCTCTGTGAGTAACGTTTGTGCCGAGCTTAGTTTGAGAGCCATCGGCCTGCGCACGGGCCTCGGGCCAGGCGATCTGCCGGACATCGGAGGCGAACATTTCGTTCTCCTGGAACCAGCGCGCATCGCCGTTTTTGGCCGTGATCCCGTCGAGCCGTACAGCTACGGATCGGCTTGGTATCTCATTGATCACATCCTCGGCCTGCGGGCCTCGTATCTTGACATCCAATACGTCCAGAACACGGATTTGCGCCGTTACAATGTGCTTGTGTTGCCGGATGGGGCCAGTGCCGCATCGCTAAAGAACGGCATGGATTCACTTAAGGACTGGGTCACCGCCGGCGGCACGCTGGTGGCCATCGGATCCTCGGCCGCCGTTTTCGCCAGAGAAAAGGACGGCCTCGGCGACACGCGCCAGCTTCCAGAGGTGCTTGGAAAAATGGACGACTACCGTCAGGCAGTCGTGCGCGAATGGGAAGCACGCCAGACTACTCCCGACCCGGCCAAAGTCTGGGCTTTCTCGCCGCCGGCGGAAGTGACTTATCCCTGGCAGATTGGCGAGAGCGATGACAAAGGGAAAGAGGATGACCTCAAACGCCGCGATTCCTGGCGCGCGATCTTCATGCCCGCCGGCGCGGTCCTGGCGGGCCGCGTCGATGACAGGAGTTGGCTGACAGCCGGATGCGGGGACTACGTCCCGCTGGTTTATTCCAGCAGGACTATTTTACTGGCGCCTCCCGCCGTGCAAGCGCCGGTGCGCCTTGGCTTCTTCAGCCCGGCGCCTCCGAAACCACCGGAAACGAACGCATCTGCGACTAACGTCGATAGCAAGGAAAAGGACAAGAAGAAAGACGACGCAAAGCCTGCCCCGGGCTGGACGATTGCGCCGCCTGGTTATGAAATGCGTCTGCGCATGAGCGGATTGCTTTGGCCTGAAGCAGCAGATCGGCTGGCCAACGCCGCTTTCGTCACCCGCGAACAGATCGGGGCCGGACAACTCATTCTCTTTGCCGCCGATCCGAACTTCCGGGCAGCGGCGCTGGGCACCGCGCGCATTTTCGCCAACGCCATCACTTTGGGCCCGGGCATGGGCGCCAGCGAACCGATAAAACCGTGAATGACCGAGGCCATGACAGTACGTGGTTCTTCCAAACCACTCATACAGAAAAAATTCCAACGCCGTTACCAGTTTTTGCCTTTGGCAGTTTTAGCAACGCCCAGTCAAGATTCAATCGCGCGGTTGCCTGGCTCAAGGTCTGGAAATCCACTGGCTTGACGATGTAAGTTTCTACACACAGACGCCAACATTCGGCCATGGCATGGCTGTCCCGCGACGCAGTCAACATTACCACGGGGATGGAGACCGTTCTTTTGTCCGCTTTGATCCGGCGGAGCACACCCACGCCGCCCATCCTAGGCAGATCCAAATCCAAAAGGATTAAATGAGGTCGACCTTCCAGCTTGCGGCGGGCAAACTGCCCCGTGCAGAAAAGAAAATCTAATGCCTCCTGACCGTCGTGAACGATGCGCACGGAATTGGCGACCCTGGCCTGCTTGAAAGACTGCAAGATCGATTCCGCATCATCGCGGTTGTGTTCCACCATCAGGATATCCAGGTACTCGCCGTTGGACGATTCGCAGCTTGCCCGTTCCAGTTGTTCGGCGGGGGCCTCATCAACTTGCAGGAGGAGAGCGGCGGCGGAGACCTCCAGTGCGCGCGCCAGCCTTTCCATGCTCTTTAATGTAATGTTCCGCACACCGGTTTCAATTTCCGCGATATAAGTCCGATGCAAATCTGCGCGTTCCGCCAAAGCTTCCTGGGTAAGACCCAGGCCGTGACGCAGTTTTCTGACAGTGGCCCCGAAGCGTGTTGTAATTAGCGGCGCCGCCATCAATTCCTGGCAAGAATCCTTTACGATCATAAATCCTATAATTGGCGACGAGTGACAATCGTTGATCGCGACTGAGACTTATCGCCGACGTTCGATTTCCAGTAACATCGCCCATTGTCCGAAAAGTTTTCCTGTTTCATATCATAAATAGACATGACAAACGCTCGGGCCGATAGGCAGTCCATTACTCGAATCCGCGTCAGGTTGGATAGAAGCCCTCTGTCAGGAGAATTCCCGACAGACGGACGCAGTGCGAACTGATGAGAGGAGGAAAAGCCCGCTGGGAGCCGATTAATCCACCAACTGATGTTTCAAAGCATAGCGCGTCAACTCGACATTGGAATTAAGACCCAACTTTTTCGCAATGCGTGAGCGATAAGTTCCGATGGTCTTTTCGCTCAAACAAAGTTGGTCAGCGATTTCCTTGATAGTTCGCCCGCTGGCTACAAGGCGCAAAACCAGCAGTTCCCGGTTGGAGAGGCATTCGTGCGCCGCATTCTGGACCTTATCGCCTAGTGAGGCCGCCAGTTTTTCCGCCAGCGAAGCAGTGATATATATCCCGCCGGCCAGCGCCTTCTTTGCCGCCGCCAGAATCTCGTCTGAAGCGAGGCTCTTGTTCAGATAACCAGAGGCGCCAAGCTTGAGCGCGCGGACGGCGAATTCTTCCTCGGTGTGACGGCTCAAAACGAGCACCGGTGTCTGGGGCCGCAACCATTTTGCTTCCTCCAACACTTCCAATCCGTTGCGGCCCGGAATGTTGACATCCACCAACACCAGGTCCCACTCCTGTCTCATCAATAGTTCGAATGCGGTTTGCGAGTCTTCGGCCTCGCCGATCTGCACTTCGGGGAAGGCATCGACAAAGATGTGTTTTAGGCCGCGTCGCGTGATCTCATAGTCATCAACGATGAGCACCCGAATCATATTGGTTTCCCGGTTGCCGGAGGCACTCCAGTCATTGGAATGCGAACCGTCACGTTGGTTCCTTGACCGGGACGATCTTCAAGGACGGCCTCGCCGCCAAGAAGCCCGGCACGTTCTGCTATGCCTAAAAGGCCGAGCGATTGGGGATTGGCGATGTCGGCTTTGGTAATACCCTTCCCGTTGTCGCGCAGGCTCAGGACTGCGAAACCCGCCTCCACCTCCAACTCTGCTTCCACCTTCGTTGCCTGGGCATGCCGCACCACGTTGGTAAGGCATTCCTGAAAGATTCGGAAGAGCGCGATGGAAATTTCTGCGGACAGTTTCGGTTCGGTTTCTGGCAGACGCGTCTCACACAGTATGCCGGTGCGGTCCTGAAAACGACGAGCTTCGTATTGGAGTGCCGCCCCCAATCCCAGCTTGTCCAGCATCGGGGGACGAAGGTCTGCGGCAATTTCCTGGACGCTGGACGAAATTCCATCCACCAACTCCGTGGCGCTGATGATTGTATCGAGGATTAAGTTGACCGCTGGCGAGCTTTCCAGTTCCTCGATCTTTCGTTCGGCCCGCAGCAAGTCCATCTTTAACCCCGTAAGGTTCTGACCCAGGTCGTCGTGAATCTCGCGGGAAATTCGGGTGGCTTCCTCCTCACGCACCGATTGGAGCCGGGCGGAGAGCGCGCGCAGGTGAGCATGCGAATTCCTCAAAGCTTCCCCAGCCCGCTTGCGCTCGGTGATATCGCGTGCAATGGCGAGAATGCTTGTGAGCGCGCCGCCGGCATCGACCTCCGGCTCTAGGTGAACGGTGAAGGTTCCTCGGCCCGTCACCAGCGGCCAAGTGCATTCAAAGTCCAGCGGTCGCCCGGAATTAAACGCCCGCTGCAATGACACTTCCAGAGTCGCAATCTCTTCTGCCGTCGCTTTCACCACCCCGTCTTTTGCGGCCGATGCAATCTCCCGGCCCAGAAGCTTTTCCTTTGGAAGTCCGCTTGCTTTGATGAAGGCAGTGTTGACAAACGTCCGGCGCAGCTGCCGGTCAAAACGGATGATAAAATCGGGGGAGTTTTCCACTATCGCCCTGACTTCCTGCGCTTGTGCATGGAGCAAAAATTCGGCTTGCTTGCGTTCGGCAATCTCCGCCAGCAACGACTCATTGGTTTGCCTGAGCGCGTCTGTTGCGCTCTTTTGCGCGGCGCACAGCCACAGAACAAAAAGGGCTGTCAGCGCAGCCGAAATCAGCCGCGACATCTCAATCTTCACATTTAACGAATTGTAGGAAGGCAAGTACTGATCGAAAGCCAGAAGGGAGAGCGCAACTGCGAGCAATCCTGGCTTGGCTCCCCCAAACCAAACGCTGATCATTATGGCGCAAATAAACGGGACGAAAGGCTCAAAATCAAATTGGATTTGCAGCCATTTTGCGAGGGCTAGGGCGGCGAAAACTGAGGCGGCAGCCAGTCCGTATCCCAAAAGCTCCGGCGGTGTTTTTCGCTGCCTCCCGGCTGTCAATTCGGTTTTCATGGCATCGGGTTTCCGAAGCCCACAGCCCCATTCTGCGGAAGACGAGTGATTACTGTGGTGCCCCTACCCGGGCAAGCGTGAAAAACTACCTCCCCGCCCAACAATGCCGCTCGTTCTTTCATTCCTAAAAGACCGAGTGATTGCAGATTGGCGAGGTCGGCTTCCGTATTGGCCATGGCTCACTCCAATGACTTAAGAACTACCGGATTTCATGTTTTCGCCGTAGTTCCGGCAAGTCATCGGTCGAATCAAATGCAACAGAGATCAACGTTAGATTTAAGCGAATTCGAACCACGGTCAAGACAAAAGTTACCTTTTCGCTTGCGCTTTGCCATAGAGAGAGGAGAATTACCCCCTTTTTATGGATGCTCAAACGGATTCGTCAGATGTTTATTTAAAGACGCTGGCATGGCTGCACGCCCGCCAGAAGCCACTGCTCATTGGCCTGATCGTGGTGGCTGTAATCGGGGCGGCCTGGGGATTCTGGAACTGGGAAAAGGGCCAGAACGAGGCCGATGCCAACGCGGCTCTTTTTAATGTTCCGGTCGATAATGGAATGCGCCCTATGCATGAAACGGCCAAGAGCCTGTTGGACGTGGCCAGTCAATATACAGGCACCGGCTCCGGCGAATATGCCCAATTACTGGCAGCCGGTGCGCTCTTCGGGGAGGGCAAGTATCCGGATGCGCTAAAGCAGTTTACTGATTTTATCGACAATCATGCTGAATCGCCGCTGGTCCCCCAGGCCAAACTCGGAGTCGCCGCCTGCCTTGAAGCCGAAGGAAAAAATTCAGAAGCCATCTCGCATTATCACGATCTGGTCGTGACGTATCCTTCGGAGATGAACATCGTGTCCCCCGCCAAATTGACGTTGGGACGGCTGTATGACCAGGATAACAAGCCCGAACAGGCCCTCAACTATTACTCGGAATTGGCCAGGCTGTTAGTCCAAAATCCGTATGATCCCTGGGGTTCCGAAGCACGGGAACGGGCTGTGCTTCTAGTGGCCAAACATCCTGAATTGCTTAAGGCCCAGAATGAAGCCGGCGCGACCACAAGCGGCTCCCCAACCGGTTTCTCCCTCTCCGGCCCAGGCAATGCGAGCGAAAGCCAGCCTGCGCCAGCTCCTTCCCAACCTTCCAATCCGGCGGCACCGTCGGGCAACCAAACTCCGAATCTGTTGAAATTTCCCAATGTTTCTTCTAATTCCACGGGCAAGCCATAATGAATCTGACCATTATCGGAACGGGCTACGTGGGTCTGGTGACTGGCACTTGTTTTGCCGAAGCGGGTCATAAGGTCATCTGTGTCGATAAGGATGCGGACAAGGTCAAGTTGTTGCAGGGCGGTGGCATGCCCATTTATGAACCGGGCCTGGAGGAATTGGTGCAAAAAAATGTCCGCGCCGGACGCCTGCAATTTACTTCCAGCACACAGGAGGGGGTCGAGAAATCAGAGGTCGTTTTCATTGCCGTTCCCACGCCGCCCATGCCCGATGGCGGGGTGGATTTGAGTTTCATCGAAGGTGTCTCGCGGGAGATCGCCGGGGCGATGAACAGCTATAAAATTATCGTGGACAAGAGCACGGTGCCGGTCAAGACGGGAGAAAAAGTGGCGGAGACCATCAAACGATATTGCAAGGCGAAGGTGGATTTTGACGTGGTCAGCAACCCGGAGTTTTTGCGCGAGGGCTTTGCCGTGGATGATTTCATGAAGCCGGACCGCGTGGTCATTGGTGTGTTATCGCAACGTCCCGTGCCGGCCATGAAGGAAATCTACGCGCCCTATCAGGCTCCGATCATCGTGACGGACATTAACTCGGCGGAGTTGATCAAGCACGCCGCCAATTCATTTCTGGCCTTGAAGATTTCCTATATCAATGCCGTGTCCGTGTTGTGCGAGCTTTCCGGCGCGAACGTGCAGGAAGTGGCCCAAGGCATGGGGATGGACGCGCGGATTGGGCGCAAATTTCTTGACGCGTCGCTGGGATTCGGCGGCAGTTGCTTTCCCAAGGATTTAAGCGCGTTCATCCGCATTTCGGAATCGATGGGTTACGATTTCGGCTTGCTTAAGGAAGTGCAGAAGATCAACGCGGAGCAAATGAACCGCTTTGTCAAAAAGATTTCTGACACTTTGTGGGTGATTAAAGGCAAAACGCTGGGCGTCCTTGGCCTCGCCTTCAAGCAGAACACCGACGACGTGCGGATGTCTCCCGCCATCGATTTGTGCCAACGGTTGCAAAAAGAGGGGGCGCGTTTGCGGGTGTATGATCCGCAGGCGATGGAAAAGGCCAAAGCCATATTGTCCGACGTCACTTATGTGGCGGACATGAATGACGTAGCGGAAGGTTGCGACGCCCTGGTAATCGCCACCGAATGGCCGCAGTTCAAGAAGCTGGATCTTGACAAGGTCCGCAAAAATTTGGCCCATCCCATCATTTTCGACGGACGAAATCTATTTGACGTTGGTGAGATGGAGCGGCTGGGTTTCCTCTATAAGAGCATTGGCCGCGGCAAGGCGTAATTGCCTTTCGGCCGGGCCGATGACACTTGCCAAAGGATGGGGAAAGAGACTCAGATGTAATCCCACAGCTTTTAAATGGCCTGTTTCGTTAACATTTTCTTCGCTTGCGCCAACTCAACAGCAACGCTATTCCTGACCCCCAATTTATTGGCTCTAGAAAGCCATTGGACAGCGCCCTTGTAGTCTTTTACGCGTAACAGTGCGCAACCTAAATTGGCAGCCGCCCATGACGCATTTGGGACCATTTTAAGATAGCGGATAAGTATATCTATGTATGATTGAAGATCACGAAGTTCATAGTAACAGTCGCCCAATTTGTAAACCGTATCTTCGACCATATACAAATTTCCAACATCAAAACAGTGGAGGAGATATTGGGAAGCACGGAGCCATTGATGCTTACGGAAATAAAGCCGACCAATATTAAACAAGGTCTCTCCACTGTCGGGGTTACGTGATAACTCTTTCTTGTAATAAAAGTTGGCCAGTTTATCGCGGCCCATGGTATCATATATAAGACCTAAGTTCAAAGCCGCATTGGTCTCCTTAGGGTTTAGCTTCAAAGTGCGACGCGCATGGAATAGCGCACATTTATATTCTTCGGTTCTCCAATATACAAGAGCAAGCTGAAAATGGGCAGTTAAACTGTTTGGATCATTTGCTAATAATCGCTTCAACACGCGTTCTGCACGGCGGAGCCTGCCGCTATCAAGCAAGCGAACCGCCTCGTCTTCCATCTCATCCACAGAGGTATCAGTCCTTACTTTTGACACAAGTTTAACTCACCAGCCAGGCCATAATGGCTTTCTGGCAATGCAGGCGATTGGCAGCCTGGTCGAAAATGGTCTGAGCGTTGGTTTCAAAGGTGACTTCGTCTATTTCCTTGCCCCGATAAGCGGGCAGACAGTGCATCACCAGGGCATCGGGCTTGGCCAGCTTGACCAACGTTTCGTTGATCTGGTACTCAGCTAGTTCGAGAATTCGTTCGGCGGATTCGGATTCTTTACCCATCGAAACCCAGACATCTGTGTAAAGCAGGTCAGCCCCCTTTGCCGCCCCCTGAAGGTCCTCCGTGCAGATGATTTTTCCACCGGCGCGATGCAACAATTCGGCGCTCGGCTGAAATTTCTTGGGCGCGGCGATGCGCAGCTCGAAACCCAATTTGCCCGCCGCGAACATCCAGGATATGGGCACATTGCACGCGCCGTCGCCGATGAAAACGACCCGCTTGCCCGCGATGGGGCCGCGCTTCTCCTGGTAGGTAAAGATGTCGGCCAAAATCTGGCAGGGATGCTCCTGATCTGTCAGCGCATTGATCGTTGGAATGCCTGAGTAACTGGCGAATTCCTCCACGTCGAATTGCGCGAAGGTCCGGATGACAGCGCCGTCAATCATACGGCCAAGCACGCGGGCGGTGTCCTTGATCGGTTCGCCCCGGCCAAGTTGGACTTCGCTCGTGCTAAGAAAAAGCGATTGGCCGCCCAATTCGCGAATGCCCACTTCAAACGACACGCGCGTGCGCGTGGATGATTTGGAGAACAGCAACGCCCAGATTTTGCAGGCCAGCGGAAGGCTGGTCTGACGCCCGCGCTGTTTTTTCATGGCAACTGTGGCGTCGAGGATTTGTTCCATGTCGTCCCGCGACATTTTCTCCAGGCTCAAAAGATGTTTCATGGCGATAACTCGGCCGCAACCGACTCAATTAACCCGACCGCTTCCGCTGCTTCGGCGCGCGACAAGTTCAACGGCGGAAGCAGCCGGATCACTCTGCTGCCGGCTGGAATGGCCAGCAGACCGGCTTGATGCAAGGCGTTAATGAACTGGATGGCCGGCGATTTTTCGCTGGCCGCGAAAGCAGGAATTTTTTCTTCCAATTCCAGACCGATCATCAAGCCCAAACCTCGCACTTGCCGAAGAACAGCCGGATACCGGCCCGTCAGGCGTGAAAGTTCGGCCAGTAGAAAATCGCCGACCGCGCGCGCATTGGCCGCCAAGTGGTCGCGTTCGATGACTTCCAGCACCTTTAAAGCAACGGCGCAGGCCAGCGGGCCGCCGCCGTAAGTGCTGCCGTGCGAACCGGCGCCCAGCAAGTCCGCGTAGGGCCCGCGCGCCCAGAACGCGCCAATGGGAAATCCACCGCCCAGGGACTTGGCCATCGCCACGCCGTCGGGCAAAAATTTCGCAGCTTGCGGATCGGCAGAATCTTCCAGGATGCGCTGAAAACTTTGAAAGCGCCCCGTTCGAAAATGGCCGCATTGCACGCCATCGATCAGCAGCAGCAGTTTTTTCTCGTCGCACAATTGCCGCAGGCCGAGCAAGTATTCGGGTGTCGCAGCCGTCACGCCGCCTTCGCCTTGAACGCCTTCGATGAGAATGGCCGCGGTCGATGGCGACAAGGCCGCGCGCGCGGCCGCGAGATCATTGAACGGGATGTGCCGGAAGCCGGGCACCATCGGCTCGAATCCCTTTTTGACCTTGGCTTGGCCGGTCGCGGAAATGCCGGCGAGCGTGCGGCCATGAAAGGAGTTTTCCGCCGTGAGAATTTCGTAACGTCCTTCGTCATGGCCGAATTTGCGGGCCAGCTTGAACAATCCTTCCGCCGCCTCGCCGCCGCTGTTGCAAAAGAAGATTTTCCCCGGCCCAAGGTGGCCGACCAATCTCTCCGCCAGCAGCCCTTGTGGCCGTTGATAGTAAAGGTTGGAAATGTGCGACAGCTTTCCCGATTGCTCGACTAACGCAGCCGTAATATCGGGGGAAGCATGGCCCAGAGCACAAACGGCTATGCCCGCGCCGAGGTCAATGTAGCACTTGCCGTTAACGTCCCAGACACGGGAGCCTTCGCCGCGTTCCAATGCGAGTTCGAACCTGCTGTAGGAAGGAATGACGTTTTTGCGAAATCGCTCCTGAATGGATTGCATTTCGTTGCGAATGACCGGCGCGGGTGCTGGCAGAATATCTCTCATTTCTCAGCCCGCAAGGCATCCCACGTTTCCTTGTAAATGTCCCGCACGGCCGCCTGGACGGCCAGGCCACGCGACAACTTCCGCCGGAGAATAAGCTCAACCACGTCTGTCTTGTCGCGCAATCGGTGCAATGGCGAGTTGGCCCAACTGTCGAGTTTGAGCGAAATCAATTCCTCCAACGTGATGAATTGGAGTTGGTCGCTGCAAGCCGCTGGCGAAGGAAATGGCACCTTGCAACCAACCTTCAACACCTTGCCGGCAGGAAGCAAGTCAATAATAACACCCGTGCGCTTGTCTTGAAGCCGATCCTGAATTTTGGGCACTCGCGCCAAAGAGCCAGCTAAATCCGAGGTCCCAAACTCGGCCGCCTCCAGAACATCCGGCACGATGATATCGACGTCGATTGTCATGCGGGGATAGCCGTGCTCTTGCACGGCCAGGCCGCCGGCAACAAGATGCGGAATATCATGGCGCGTCAGCACTGCCGCCAGCGTGCGGGCGGTTTCCGCCACGGCGCTGGTGCCGGTCGCTTCTCGCAAAAAACATGCTTCTTCGCTGAGCATCATGGGTAATTCTGCCAAGTTCTCGTGACAGGTTCAATCCTTGCCTGAAAAAATTATGGAATCAGTTCCGTGCCGATTCCTTCGCGGGTAAAAATCTCCAGCAAAATGGAATGCGGCACGCGGCCATCGACAAGCGAAACTTTTTCCACACCGGCATGCAACGCCGCGAGCGCCGCATCCATCTTCGGAATCATCCCTTTGTCAATAATACCGGATTTTTTCAGTTCGTTCGCTTCCTGCGCGCTCAGATGTGGGATAAGCGTGGCAGGGTCCTTTGGATCGCGCAGGACGCCCGGCACATCGCTCATAAAAATGAGACGGCAGGCGCGCAATGATATCGCCAGATTCGCCGCAGCGGTATCGGCATTGCAGTTATAAAGGCGGCCATCTTCGCCGCGGGCCGTCGGGCTGCTGACCGGGATCAGCCCATCGCGCAGACAGGCGAGAATCGGATCAGTCTTGATTGCCGTGACTTCGCCCAGCAGGCCGGCGTCCACCTGCGCTCCCGCCGCGTCTTGCAGCCAGAGTTTACGTGAAGTAAAAATTTCCGCGCCGGAAAATCCTTTGGCCTTTCCCCCGAATTGATTGATCGCCGCGACCACTTCGCCATTGATCTCCCGCGACAAGACCCGCTCGACGATTTCCATCGTTGGTTCGTCAGTGACCCGCAGGCCCTGGATGAAAGTGGCCTTAAGCCCCGACTGTTCCATCGCGCGGGTAATCGCTTTGCCGCCGCCGTGAACCACCACCGGCAAAATACCGGCGGCCGCCAGGAATCCAATGTCGCGCGCGACGCCCGTGCGGACGGCAGGGTCCGGCGAATCCATGAAACTGCCGCCGTATTTGACGACAAAAATTTTGCCCCGGAAGCGCAACAGGTAGGGCAGCGCCTCCAGCAATATGTCGGCTTTGGAAATCAGGTCCTGCACTTATTGGCAAAGTTGATGAAGCAAACGCCGCGCTTACGCCGCTGGCAAGCTTTGTTTTGCGTTTGTTGTTTCACGGCATTCTTTCTTCGATTATTCCTTTCCTCGGCAATATATCGGCATGTCTGACTTTAGCCCAACGAAATTCATAGTTGACTCGCGCCGCGAAATTCTCGAACGCGGCGTGGTGGCGGACGAGCTTCTGGCGACCGACCCGGACTGCCCCGTGTTTGGTTTCAACCTGGCGTGCGCCTATCCTTTTTCCGATTCCGCGCTGCAAAGTTACCGTCCTTTAGCCGAACGTCTCGCTGTGCTGGACCCGGAGGTCTATGTCTATCCAGAATGGAAGACGCATGTGACGATCATCACATTGGCCAGCTTCAGTCTGCATAAGCGACCTGGCCCAGAGCTTCGGGCGCAATTGCAATCGCTCATGAATCCAGTCGTTGAATTGATCCGCCCGTTGCTCAAATTTCCGGCTTTCGAATTGGTCCTCGGCCCGCCAGTGCTGACGCGCAAGGCCGCGATTCTTCCCATCGCGGACGCCACAGGAACCATCGCTCGCGTTCGCCAGACCGTTCGAACGGCTTTGGCTGCGGACAAAACGCTGCACGCCGAGTTGGAGCGAAATGGACTGAATGTGCCGGCAATCATCCACAGCACCATCCTGCGTTTCAAAAAGCAGCCGGTAAATTTGACGAGGTTCTTGGCGGATTTTGATGCCGTCGCCGCCACGATCCCGCCGTTCGCGATTCCCATTCATGAACTTTTATTGACGACGGAAACGAAGCCCTACATGCGCGCGGGCGAGATAGTTCACCGCTTTCCATTGATGTAGTCCGCGAATTGTTTGACAGAAGTTTCATATTTTCTGTCCGAATTTCTGTTGCTTCGGAGGAAATGCTCCTCCATATTGGAGCGTTGGTTAATTTTTGTTGCCCCCGGATGGTTTACTATGAAACCTAAAGATAGCAAAGGGCCGCTCAAGCGCGCGGCCAAATCCGATAAGCCTGTTGCCCCCGCCGCCGCTGTGCGCCGGTCCGAAACACTAACAGCCGCGCCGGCCGCCGCGAAAACAAAGCGCACTTCCCGTGTCACGCGATTTAAAATTCCGCCGATACTGTTGGAGGGCGACGCGCCCCCGACCCAAACCATCGGCGGCCCAGGCCAGCGTTATGCCCTTGGTCCGACACCCGCCACCGGAGTGGCCCCGACGGCCAGCGCGGAATTGCCGGAATCCTATGGCACGCAGCAACTGTTTTTGGCGGCGCGGGATCCGCACTGGCTCTACGCGCATTGGGACTTCAGCCGGGAACAGCTCAAGAAGTACAATACTCTCGCCGCTGACGGCCATTTGATCTTGCGCGTTTATCGGGGAGCAGCCGACGGTGAACCGTTGACACAAATTCATCTTCATCCCGAATCCCGCACCTGGTTCGTCCCAGTGCCCGCCGCCGGCGCCAAGTACCTCGCGGAACTGGGCTACCATGATGCCGCCCGCAAATGGGTTTCACTCGCTCGCTCCGGCGCAACATTTACGCCGCCAGACAGCCTTTCAGACGATACTTCCGTCCGTTTCGCCACCATCCCGCCCGAAGTGCCATTCTCCGCGTTGTTGGCCATGGTCAAAGGCGCCGTGCGAGAACATGTGCCGCTGGTGGAAGCGATGCAGCAGATGCGGGCGCAAGGTTTCCGCAATTTGCCCACTCCCGAGGAAGTCAAACGCGAATGGACACCCGCCCAGGAAAAAGCCCTGGCCGAAGTGATCTCGTTGGACCACGTCAGGCGGATATGGATCGGGTCGCTGGAAATCACCGAATTGATCCGGCGTCAGCTTCAACAACATGTTTCCTCCGCGGGCGCGGCGCAATTCAGCCTGCCCTCGTCGGCCTTGGGCGCCGCGTGGTCTTTGTCAAGCGTTTCAAGTCCGTTCGGTGGCGCGGAAAAACAACGCGGGTTTTGGTTCAACGTGAACGCCGAACTGATTATTTACGGCGCAACCGAGCCGGACGCCAAGGTCACGATTGGAGATCGAGCCATCAAACTTCGTCCCGACGGTTCGTTCAGTTTCCGTTTTGCGTTACCCGACGGCCATTACTCGTTGCCGGCGGCGGCGCATTCGGCCGATGGCGTGGAAACGCGCCGGGCGAATCTGGAATTCAGCCGGGAAACCACTTACAAGGGCGACGTTGGAACGCATCCGCAGGACAAGCAACTCAAGCCGCCTCTGGTCAGCGCGGTGGCGTGATGGGCGTGGGGGCACGGGATTGGCCTTTTGTTGCCGTAACGCATCATGAGCCCCTACACTAAAGCCGTTCTCTTTGTCATCCGTCTGGCGGCCTGCGGCTTGATCATCCTGAGCTTCGGGCTTTGGTCCAGCGATCTGTATTTATATTTGTCACATCGCCCTGGCTCGTCGCCGGCCTTGTTGGTGCTCAAGGCGGGCCCCGCACTGGCCGGGGCGGCGCTGTGCTGGAATTCAAAGCGTATGGCTGTTCATTTGACAAAGGACTTGGATTAACCACCCATGCAAGGCCATTTCGCCCTGATACTGCACGCGCATCTGCCTTTCGTGCGCCATCCGGAACACGAGAAATTCCTGGAGGAAAATTGGCTTTTTGAAGCCATCACCGAGACTTACCTGCCGCTCATTCAACTCATGGAAGGCTGGCAGAACGACCGGATGCAAAGCCGCCTGACGATGTCTCTTTCTCCTCCGCTGTGCGCGATGCTGCTGGACCCGATGTTGCAGGACCGCTACGTCCGGCATCTGGAGGGCCTGATTCAATTGGCTGAAAGCGAGATTCATCGGACCCATTGGGACGCCCCATTTCGCGAACTCGCCTGGATGTATCACCATCGTTTCACTCGGCTGCGCGAAACTTATTTTGATTACGGTCGGAATCTGGTCGGCGCTTTCCGCCGGTTTCAAGAAGACGGTTTGCTGGAAATTGCCACCTGCGCCGCCACCCACGCGCTGCTGCCCTTGCTGGATGCACCGTCGTTGCGCGCGCAAATCATGGTGGCCCGCGATTATTATCGGTCATGTTTTGGCCGCGATCCGCGCGGCATTTGGCTGCCGGAATGCGCCTTCGAGGAGGGGATCGAAAAAGTGTTGCAGGAAGCGAACATTCGCTGGTTCGTCACCGAAGCGCACGGCGTTTTGTATGCCAAACCTCGCCCGCGCTATGGCGTCTTCGCGCCCGTGTTCACGCCCAACGGAGTGGCCGCATTTGGACGCGACTTTGAATCCGCCAACCAGGTTTGGAGCAAGCAACAAGGCTACCCGGGTGATTTTCGTTACCGCGACTTTTACCGCGACGTCGGTTTCGACCTGGATTTGGATTACGTCAAACCTTATTTGCCGGCGCCGCCAATTCGCGGCTTTACGGGCATCAAATACCATCGCATCACCGGTGAGAACGTTGAGAAACAGGTCTATGACCGCGCCGCGGCGCTTCATGCGGCCGACGAGCACGCAGCCCATTTCCTGAAATCGCGCATCGAGCAATTCGAGAAAATTGGCGCGATCATGGACCGTCCCCCGATCGTGCTCGCGCCTTATGATGCCGAGCTTTTCGGCCATTGGTGGTACGAAGGGCCGGAGTTTTTGGATCTTTTCGTGCGCAAAGCCTACTATGATCAGAAGGCTTTCACTTTCATTACGCCGAGCGAATATCTCCAGCGTTATCCGACGCAACAAGTGGCCATGCCCGCGGCCTCGAGTTGGGGCGAGGAAGGTTTTTGGCGCGTGTGGCTGAACGAAACCAACGAATGGATTTATCCGCACTTGCGCGTCGCCCAAACGCGCATGACGGAATTGGCGGAGCGCTTTTCCGGCGTGACCGGCCTGATGGAGCGCGCCCTGCGGCAGGCTGCGCGCGAATTGCTCCTGGCCCAAGCCAGCGATTGGCCGTTCATCCTCCGCACCGGCACCAGTCCTGAGTACGCCGCCCGGCGCGTCAAAGATCACCTCTCGCGCTTCCTGGAGCTGCACCGGCAATTGACCAAGAAAAAGATTGATGAGCCGTGGCTGGCGCAAATCGAGCAAATGGACAACATCTTTCCTAGTATTGACTACAGATATTGGGCGCGTCATTCGTAGCGGGTTCCTGTAATGGCAACGAGACATTTTGCCAAGCCGCGAATTGCTTGACACTTTTCCTGGTGTTTATTAGCATCGATCCACCATGATTGCCAACCATCTACTGGCGTCCTTGAACAGATAACCATGCTATGAAGCACCCCATCCTGTGGACATTCATATTGACGATGGCGGCAGTGTCGATCCGGGCAGCGGATGAGCCGTCCTTCAACGGAACCTGGAAGCTCAATCTGGAAAAAAGCAAATTCTCCGGCCAGACGACAACCATCGAAAAGACAGCCACCGGCCTGTTCCATTTCGATAGCGAAGGCTTTGGATATGATTTCGACTTGACTGGAAAGCAATATCCCACGCCGGATGGCGGAACGACCGCATGGTGGCAGGCAAGCCCGACGGAGTGGCAATGCACAAATCGCATGCACGGAAAAGTGATGGGGACGTATGACATATTGGTCGATGGAGATTCGATGAATTGCAAGGTTATGCTGGTCAAGCCAGACGGGAGCACGGTCGAGCAGGACCTGGCCAGTCAACGGATTTCAGGAGGGCCAGGCGTTTTGGGCAAGTGGCGAACAAGCGGAATGAAGGGCGCGGCCACCAGCCTTGAAATCACGATCGACGGCGCCAGCATCACGCTTAAATACCCTGAATGGCAGATTGCGGGTAAGGGAAACTTTGATGGCAAGGACTACACCATGAAGGAAGGGAACCGAACTTCAAAGTTCAGTTGGGCTTTTGAGAAGACTGCTCCGGACACCATCAAATTAACCACCAAACTCCAGGGGAAACCCTATTACACCGACCTGTTCGTGATTTCATCTGACGGCAAGACCCTGACAGACAATGGAAACTCGGTAGCGGTGGATGAACCCGTCAAGTCGGTTTACGAGAAGCCGTAACGGGACCGAGGGTCCCCGCCGGCGGGAACAATTAATTATTGCACTGGAGGAGAGGCCAGCGTAATGTCGTATGGTTTGTATTTGCATTCCCAATTAAACCTGTTACAATACTCATGTTAAAGGCGTTTAGGCGTCTTTTCTTTGAAATAAAGCTGCTGGTTAGCGGTAAGGATGTGAGTAAAAATATCACACCAGGATCGGTTGTTGGGCCAATAAAAGCGGGTCAAAATGGCGCTTTCACGTGTTCATTAAATCCTGATCGCGGTTTCTGTAAGTTGTTGATTTCCACGATAATTTCGGATAGTTTTGCGCAAATTCTTATCGGATTATGCTGAAATTTTGGCAAATCATCCTACTTTGCGCCGTTCTGTTTGCGGCAGGGGCAGCGCGCGCGGCGGATTTCGCCTTTGGGGCTGATTTATCGTTCCTCAAGCAAGCCGAGGACAGCGGCAAAGTCTTCAAGGATGGCACCAATGCCATGCCGGGCCTGCAGATTTTTCGCAATCATGGTTATAACTGGATCCGCCTCCGCATTTTTGTCGAACCGGTCCGCGAGCGTCTGCCCAACGATCTCAAGTACACACTGGCCATGGCGCAAGCGGCCAAAAAACTCGGCTACAAGTTCCTGCTGGATTTTCATTACGCCACTTCCTGGGCCGATCCGGGCAAACAGCCGACGCCCAAACAATGGGAGACCATGTCTCATGCCGAACGCGTCGAGGCCGTTTTTGCGTATACGCGCGATACCATTGCGGCCCTGCGCGACGGCGGCGTGCTGCCGGACATGGTGCAGATCGGCAACGAAGTTTCCAACGGAATCTTATGGCCGGACGGACAATTGCCGGACAATTGGGACCATTTCGCCGCCTACATTTATGCCGGCATCAACGGCGTGGACGCCGGTCGCGGCAACGGTCCGCGCCCAAAAATCATGATTCACACTGATTTCGGCGGCGACAAAAGGAAAACAAAGTGGTTCTTCGACAAGTTGAATTCTTATGACATTCCTTACGACGTCATCGGCTTCTCTTATTACCCGCGATGGCAGGGATCGCTGATGGATCTGCGGGAAAATCTCGCCTTCACCGCCAACGAATACGGCAAGGACATTATCGTGGTGGAAGCCGGGCATAATTGGAAGCCGATCCCCGCCACCAGCGATCGTCCGCAACCCTTTCCGGCCACTCCTGAAGGCCAGCGCGACTTCCTGGACGAGGTCACGCGCATCGTCATGAATGTGCCCGGCGGACATGGCAAAGGCGTTTTTTGGTGGGAACCGGCGGCATCGCGGAACATCGACGGACGATCCTTTTTTGATGACGACGGCAACTCACTCCCGGTCCTGACTGTGTTTGACAAATATACCCGGCCACCGGCGAAGAAGAACGCGCCGTGATTCGGAAGAAAGGGTTTGACGGGGCGACTGACTTCGAAGGATGCTGTGCAGGCCAAACCAGGAAAGAATTTGGATCTATGCAAAGTTGGAGGTTGAAACTTGAAAATTGGAGAGGAGTTCCCGTGAAAATCCTTGCACGAGCCGGCACCATTGCCTTTTTTTGTTTGGCTGCGGTCAGCGCCGCTTTCGGACAAACCCAAAGCCTGACCTTCATGCCGGTTCTTTACCCGTCGGGCACCAACTTCGGGAATCTTACCCCGTCTTGCGTGATCGCGGCCGATGTCAACGGTGACGGCAAACCGGATTTGATTTGCGCGAACGGCGTAGGTACCACGCCCGCACTGACGATACTTACCAACGATGGCCGCGGCGATTTTGGGTCCAATGCCGTCATTGACGTTGGCAGCGGGGCGCCTTGGGTCGTGGCAACGGATGTCAACGGCGATGGCTGGCCGGATTTGATTTATCCGAATGGCACCACTCCCGGCACGCTCACGGTCATGACCAACAATGGCCACGGCATTTTTGGCTACAACGCCACGCTCGCGGTGGGTTATGGACCGATGCGCGTCGTGGCGGCGGACATCAACGGCGACGGCAAAGTGGATTTGATCAGCATGGATTTATATGGCGAATCGCTGACGGTGCTGACCAACAATGGCAGCGGCGATTTTGGCTCCAACGCCACAATTAACGTGGGCACGTTCCCGGGTTCCCTCATTGCGGCGGATCTCAATGGCGATGGCAAAGTGGATTTGATCTGTGGATCTGCCTATTCCGACACGCTAACCGTGTTCACCAACAATGGCCGCGGCGATTTTGGCTCCAATGCCACTTACGTTGTGGGCAACTGGCCCAACTCCGTCGCGGCGGCGGATATCAATGGCGACGGCAAACTGGATTTGATCACCGCCAACTACAACGCTTCAAGTGGAGACACGCTGACGGTGCTGACCAACAACGGCAGCGGCGTCTTTGGCTCCAATGCCACGCTGGTCGTGGGCAACGGGCCGACTTGCGTTATCGCGGTGGACATCAACGGCGACGGCAAGTCGGATTTGATCTGCGCCAATCAAACTGACGTCACCTTAACTGTGTTAACGAACAATGGGAGCGGTGACTTTGGCTCCAATACCACCCTTGAGGTAAATTCCTATCCGGTCTCCGTCGTGGCTTCGGACATTAACGGCGACGGCAAGCTGGATTTGATCAGCGGGGACCACGAATTCGGCCTGACGGTGCAGACTCAAATAGGGTTCACGACCTGGAAATATGCCACGACAAACGACGCCCTTTCCATCGCGGTGATGGATGTCAACAATGACGGCAAACCGGATTTGATCACCGCCAATGGCAACTACGTTGTGCATAACAGCGATGCCGGCGCGGGCGACACGTTGACAGTGCTGACCAACGCCGGCAGCGGCCTCTTTGGCTTCTATACCAACCTTGCGGTGGGCAGCGAGCCGGATTGCGTTATTGCCGCGGATGTCAACCGCGACGGCAAACTGGATTTGATCAGCGCCAATGCCAACGGCAGCGGGTTCGGCTCACTGTCCATCCTCACCAACAATGGCCTGGGTGGATTCGGCTTGGATGAGTTGGTCAACGTCGGCGAATATGGAGACCCGACTTGTGTCACGGCGGTGGATGTCAACAGCAACGGCAAAATAGGTTTGGCCGCCCTGGTGAACGGCGAGCTGCAATTGTTCACCAATAATGGCAACGGTGTCATCGCCTTCAATGCCGTGGTCGCTGTGGGCAATGATCCGTTATGGGTGGTGGCAGCGGATGTCAACGGCGACGGCAGGGCGGATTTGATCCTGGCGAATGGCGTGAACACCAAGCCAGATGACCCTAACGGCACGCTGACGGTCTTCACCAACAATGGCAGCGGAGGCTTCGTCTCCAATGCCACTTACGAGGTGGGCAGCGCGCCGAAGTGCTTCGTGGCGGCGGATATCAACGGCGACGGCAAAGTGGATTTGATCGCCGCGAACAACACTGTCGGCACAGTAACGGTGCTGACGAACAACGGCAGCGGCGGCTTTATCTCCAACGCCACCTACGAAGTGGGTTTTCAGCCGCGTTGCGTCGTGGCGGCGGACATCAACGGCGATGGCTGGCCGGATTTGATCGTTGCCACCGCGAATGTTGACGAAACAGCCGGCAACACCGTGACGATACTGACCAACAATGGCAGCGGCTTTTTTGGTTTTTATGCGACAATCGCCGTGGACGTGGCGCCGAATTGGGTCGCGGCGGCGGATGTCAATGGCGATGGCAAGCCGGATTTGATCGTGACAAGCACGGACGGCAGGCTGGCGGTGCTGATCAATACGATTGCATTTTCCACTCCAACCACGCCACCCGTTTTAAGCACGACACTGAGCGGCCCCAATCTTGTTATTTCCTGGTCATCGTCTGCGACTGACTTGGTGGTCCAGACCAATTCTGATCTGAGCAGTCCGAACTGGGGGACAGCCAGCTACATTATTACCACCAATGAGACGGGGGAAAGCATCACTATACCAAAACCTCCCGGAGATTTGTTTTTCCGGTTATTTCGTCCGTAATGAAATTTGACTGTTTCCCAATGCTAAAGTTTTAGATGTGCCCGCAGCCTGCGGTGTGAAATCCAAATATGACGTTGTCATTCTCGGCGCTGGCCATAATGGGTTGGTGGCGGCCGCTTATCTCGCCCGCGCCGGCTTGAGCGTGCTGTTGCTGGAAAAGAACGACTACATCGGAGGCGCAACGACCTCGCAACGCCTTTTCCCGGATCACGATGCTCGCATTTCGCGCTACGCGTATCTGGTCAGCTTGCTGCCGGAAAAAATTATCCGCGACTTGGGCCTTAACCTGGAATTGCGCACTCGGGCCATTGCTTCCTACACGCCCTACATACGCAATGGTGTCCCAGGCGCTTGCCTATTCAGCAACCAATCGGAGGACATGGGTCGCGCCTCCCTTCGCGCGTTGACCGGCAGTGACGTTGAATTCGAGCGAATGCGCGACTTCTACCGGCTCGCGCGCGCGTTTGCCGAGGCGGTTTGGGATACGATGCTCGGGCCATTGCCCAGCAAGGACGAATTGCGCCGCCGTTTTACGGAAGACGATTTGCATCGCGAGGCGTGGCGGTGCCTTGTCGAAGAGCCGCTAGGCTGCGCCTTGGAACGCTACTTGAAGGATGATCTGCTCCGGGGAATTGTCTTCACTGACGCCAAGATTGGCCTTTTCACACACCCGGACGATCTGTCGCTGTTACAGAACCGTTGTTTCCTCTATCATACCATCGGCAACCGAATAGGAGAATGGAAGGTGCCGGTCGGCGGAATGGGCAAGGTTGCGGATGAATTGGTCCGCGTTGCGACCAAGCATGGCGCGACCATGTTCACCGGCGTTCATCTCAAAAACCTCGAATTCACAAACTTCACCCGGACGGTTGAATTCGAAATAAACGAAAAAAGGCAGACGGTGGAAGCTGAATTCGTCCTTGTGAATTTCGGTCCCAACGTCCTGGCCAATCTTCTGGGAAAATCTTACCGGCCTGATGCCACGCACGAGGGATCGATTTTTAAAATCAACATGCTCTTGCGGCGGTTGCCTCGGCTCCTGACGCCGCAGGAAAATCCGGCCACGGCATTTTGCGGCACTTTTCATATTGACGAAGGTTACGAACAAATGAAGACGAGCTACGGTCAGGCGTCGAATATGCGTTTGCCGGAAAGGATTCCCTGCGAAGTGTATTGTCACACGCTCACGGACGGCAGCATTCTTTCGCCTGAATTGCGAAAACAAGGTTTCCACACCATGACCTTGTTTGGCTTGGACGTTCCCTGGCGTTTGTTTGCCGCTGACAATGTGAAGCAACGGCAATTCGCCAGGACCGGATGCCTCGAAGGATTAAATCGCTGGCTCGGCGAGCCAATCGAAAATTGTCTGGCCCTGGCCCACAGTGGCCAACCGTGCATCGAAGCGAAAAGTCCGGTGGATATCGAAGAAGAACTGGGCCACTTCCGCGGAAACATCTTCCAGGGCGCATTGACCTTCCCGTTTGCGGAATCAGCCGAGGCGGCCGGCTCGTGGGGAGTGGAAACGGAATATCCGAATGTTTTCTTTTGCGGCGCCAGTGCGGGGCGCGGCGGCGGCGTCAGCGGCATCCCCGGCCACAACGCCGCGATGAAAGTATTAACTCAGTTCGCGAAATGACTCGCTCGCTGCGCTGACTGTTTTCTCGATGTCCTTCGATGTGTGGGCCGTGGAAATAAAGCCGGCCTCGAACTGCGAAGGCGCAAAGTAAATGCCGCGCTTCAGCATGGCGTGAAAGTATTTCGCGAAGCGCGCGCGATCGCTCTTCATTGCGTCGGCCAGATTGTGGACCGGATCGGATGTGAAATAGCCGCAGAACATCGAGCCAATTCGATTGAATTGGACTGCAACGCCCGCGGTCCTGGCGGCTTTCCTCATGCCGTCTTCCAGCGCCGCGCCCAATTCTTCCAGCTTGGCGTAAGCATGACCCATGGACAATTCCTCCAGAGCGGCAATGCCGGCGGCCATCGCCAATGGGTTGCCGCTCAACGTGCCAGCCTGATAAACAGGCCCAAGCGGCGCCAGACAATCCATGATCTCGGCCCGCCCGCCAAACGCGCCCACAGGCAAACCGCCGCCAATAATTTTCCCAAAGCAGGTAAGGTCGGGTCGGATGTTGAATCGCTCCTGCGCGCCGCCAAAAGCAAGACGAAAACCCGTCATCACTTCGTCAAAAATCAGCAGCGATTCATGCTGGGCCGTGATGTCACGAAGAAATTCAAGGTAACCTGGCTTGGGCAAATACAGTCCGGCGTTGCCGGGAACGGGTTCCACGATCACCCCGGCAATCTGTCCAGTATTGGCGGCAAACGCAGCCCGAAGTGCTTCCACATCATTGAATGGCACAACTACGGTATGCTGCGTAAACGCAGCCGGAACGCCGGCGCTGTCGGGATGACCAAAGGTCAACGCGCCGGAGCCTGCCTTGACCAAGAGCGAATCGGCGTGACCATGATAGCAGCCGTCGAATTTGATGATCTTGTCCTTCTTGGTGAAACCGCGCGCCAGGCGAATGGCCGACATGCAGGCTTCAGTGCCTGAATTGCAAAAGCGCACCTTTTGCACACTGGGCGCGGCACCGCAAACGAGCTGCGCCATTTTCACTTCGAACGGATTAGGAATGCCGAAGCTGGTCCCGTGTTCCGCCGCGTCTTTCACGGCCTGCACCACCTTGGGCGGCGCGTGACCGAGGATGGCCGGTCCCCATGTCCCGACATAATCAATGTACTCCCGGCCATCGACATCAAAGACATGCGCGCCCTTGGCTTTATTGACGAAAATGGGTTTTCCTCCAACCGCGCGGAAAGCGCGCACCGGCGAATTGACACCGCCCGGAATGTAGCGCAGCGCCTCCTCAAAAAGTTGCTCCGATTTTGACGTCATATTGAATCAGCCTTCCCGATATCTTTGGGCGATGGGGAAACGGCGTCCCACACCAAAGGCCTTGCTGGTGATTTTCAACCCCGGCGCGGCTTGGCGGCGTTTGTACTCGTTGGCGTCAATCAGGCGGATCACTCTTTGGACCGTTTCCGGCGGAAAACCCAATGGCCCAAGCTCCGCGAGAGAATATCCGCGAACGACATAATGTTCGAGAATGGCGTCCAGAATCTCATACGGTGGCAGGGAATCCTGATCGGTTTGGTTCGGGCGCAATTCAGCCGAGGGCGGCTTGGTGATGGACGCGGCAGGGATTAATTCCGTATCACGATTGATCCAGCGCGCAATCCGATAGACCATCGTCTTGGGGACGTCGCTGATCACAGCCAGCCCGCCGCACATGTCGCCGTAAAGCGTGCAATACCCGACCGCCAGTTCACTCTTGTTGCCGGTGGTCAACAGGAGCGAACCAAATTTATTGGACAGAGCCATCAGGATCACGCCGCGCAACCGTGCCTGCATGTTTTCCTCAGTCGTATCTTCGGGCAAACGACCGAAGACCGGCTTAAGCTCTTGCTTGACAGCCTCAAAAGACGGCTGAATCGGAATGACATCGTAATGAAGGCCCAGCCTTTTGGCGAGCAGGCGGGCATCGTCCAAACTGCCTTGAGACGAAAATTGGGAGGGCAGAGAAATGCCTTGGACGTTATTTGCCCCTAAAGCCGCCACGGCCAGACACGCCACCAAAGCCGAATCCACTCCTCCGCTCAATCCCAGCACGGCGGATTTGAAACCGCATTTGTGAAAGTAATCGCGCAAGCCAAGAACCAGCGCGCGATATACGTATTCCTCCTCAACCACCGGTGGCGGAAATATCGCCGGACTGCTTTCGGTATCGACCACGACAAAGTCTTCCTCAAATGCTTTGCATCGCGCGACCAATTCACCCGCGCCGTTGAAAACCATACTGCCACCGTCAAAAACCAATTCGTCATTGCCCCCGACGAGATTGCACACGGCCACCCGGCGGCCGGATTTGCGCGCCAGGCTGCCTATCATATCGGCGCGCAGCTTTTCCTTGCCAACGTGCCAGGGCGAGGCGGAGATGTTGAAAATGTGGCTCGCGCCCGCAGCCAGCAATTCGCCGACAGGATTGGCGCGATAGCGGCGCTGCGGCCAGAAATCCTCATCGTTCCAGATGTCTTCGCAAATCGTCACACCGCACTTTTGATTCGCAATGGACACCGGAGCATTGCTTTGGGCCGGTTCGAAGTAACGGTCTTCGTCGAACACATCGTAGGTCGGCAAAAGGGATTTGACCCGAGTGGCCACGATTTTCCCGTTCTGAAGCAATGCCGCTTCGTTGGTGACATCGCGGCCGGGAGGATTTTTGTTTTCGCCCACGTAACCGACGAGCATAGCCGTCGGTCCGCTGGCGGCGGCGAGACGTTGAAGCACGGCGAGATTTCCGGCGATGAAGTCCTTCTTCAGCACCAAATCTCTCGGCGGATAGCCGGTGATGGTCAGTTCGGGAAACAGCACCACATCCACGCCTTCGGAGCGGGCGCGGGCGGCTCCTGCTTGGATCTTGGCCTCGTTGCCAGCCAGGTCTCCGACGGTCGTGTTGATTTGTGCCAGGGCGATTTTCACTGGGTGGAGCGGATGAAAGTTTCTCCCAGTGTGCCTTTTTCCGTGCGTATTATCGTGCCGGTTTCGATGTGGTGCCGGGCGAACCAACCCTGGTTGACCTCAAGCACATAGTAGATGTTCGGTGCATCCGAAAACACGGAACTCGAATCGTTGGCGTGCAATTCGTGAATCTCAAGAATTTCCCCCTGCGGATCGATGTAAGCCGCGGTCAAAGGCAACGGACAATTGGTCATCCAGAAGGCCGCCCGCTGCGGATAAGGCAAAGGAAAAATCATTCCGGCGTTTTCGTCCAGGTTGGTGCGAAACATCATGCCGGTAGCCTCCTGCATCGGCGTTACCGCCATTTCAGCGGATAACTCGGACGCCCCCAGCCAGAGCCGAATTGTACGAAGCTTGCCTTGGGCGTGAGTCGGCACCGCACCACTCGAGGGAGTTGCTATTGGAGCCGTGGTCGTCTTTTTGGCCTCGCACGCCGTGAACGCGACCATGCCCAAAAGTCCGATAAGCACCAGTCTTCTCATGGCTTTAAGATGCGCGGAGAACCTCGCAATTTCAATGACTCTCTTGGCGGGTGGAGACCAAGCACGGCTAAAATACCATGCCGTCCATCACCAAAGCTGACGACCGCCCAAAACCAGCAAGTCGGCGAATTGGGTTGCTTGGAGGTTGTTGTAATCGGTTTGCAACACCTTCACGTAATCCCAGGGCTTGCTGGTCAAACGCGTCGTGTCCGTCACGCCTATGTAGCCGCAGTCGCGCCACACCCTCACCTTGTCGCGGATGCCTGGCACGCACGGCGCGGTTGAAACCCTTGCTTCCAGAAGCCCGATCTGGGCCTTGCCTGCCTGGTTTTTGCGTGGCATTGAAGTATCAAGCCGTTTGGGCCAGAGTTTCAAAGGCCATTCGGACCGGCTGGCCGGCTTTGCCTGAAGCCGGATAATTCAACCTTTCGAAGCCGATGACGTGGCCTTTGTGGTCTTTCATCAACACCACTTCTTCGCCCGTCTCTTCGCAGACGTACTCCGCCTGCGGACGGCCAAACCAAACCGTCAACGTGCGTCCCTTCGGGTCATAATAAACATTCACTTCGGCCATATTTTTTCGCCTTCTTTGATCGCGTCGGTGACATACGCCGTAATGAGGAAGCCGGATTGGCCCTCTTGTTTGCTCACGGCGCAGACCCAACGCCGGGTGCGGCGGCTGCGATAGAAAAGATACACGCTGGCGTCGCTTTTGCTACGCCGAATTTCTTCCGGGCTTTCCAGCACAGCCTGTACTTCCGCTTCACAACCCGCCATCACGGGATGTTTGACGGTGGTAATAATCACCCAGTATTCCCGCGTGACGCGCACTGTGAAACCGAGCGGCGTGCGGACTTTAAACAGGATGTTGCGCCCATCGCTCATTTCACTTTCACCTTTGCCGTTTTCGTTGTGTCATAGCCGTACCGGGAGGCTATCAGGCGATCCGGTCACGCGGCAAGCGCGGCATTTTGCGGTGCAATGCCAGGCGGCCAGCGGTTGTGACGGTCGGGGGAAAAAAAGTCTCTGCGAGCGATACAAAATGGCCCCCTAAGCTAAGGAGTTACTGAGACCCGGTAGAACGTCGCGTTCGCAGCCGACGCCGGAATGGTCCATTGCGCTTGTGCATTCGTGGCCAGAACGGTTCCGACCGTGTGAAATGTGCCATTGAGGTTCGTCGCGGCCAGGATGTTGTACTGCCGCCCTCCAATCGCTGGCCAAGTCAGCATCTGTGGCGTCCCGATGACGCTCAGTTGCAAGGCCGGCACCTGTTCCCAAATGGTTGGCGTCTGAAATTGATGGCCGTCGGCGTCGGTTACCACGGCGTAGAATGGGTGCAAGCCCAAGCCCAACGTCGCAGCCGACCCCGCCAGTTCTGCCGTCTGTTCATTGGTCGCAACCGCGATAGATCCGCCCGTGCTGAATAGCTCGATTCGCGCAATGTTGGTAGCGTTCGCAGCGATATCAAACAGAAGATCTCCATTCGTTTCGGCGCCAATAGCAGCGAACGCGGCGGTAAGCGGCGTATTTCGAAACTGCACCGTTTCTTCCGCGTGGGTTTGAGTGCGAACGCTCGTCCCTTCGTAGGCCACTGCCGTTAATTGGTGGAATCCATCAGCAAATCTCGTTGTATCCAATGCAAATTGCACCGGCAGCGACGCCACCCCGGAACTGAGATAGATGTGGGCGCGCGGCTGCAAATCGTTGATGTTATCTTCAAGCGTATAGGTGCCCGCGGGCGTGGGATCCAAATCGGTAGAACCAGTCAAAGTGGTTTGAATCTGGGCAGCTGGCCATCCCGGAGACTGCGCGTTGATCAGAAACCCAAAGAATCCGCCGCCTTGATCCAAAAGATCGGAAGCATTGACGCCGTCCGCCATTTCCAGCATGGCATTGGTATTGATTTCGTTCATCAACGCCTGAAGAAGTGAAGTGATGGATGCGCCGGACTGCTCATTGGTGACGGCGACGGTTACCTGGGTTCCGTTAGTCTCAATGAATGTCAATTGCAGCCAGTCGCCGACGTTCGGATTATTCCCCGCCTCCACCAAATGATAGCCGTGAGCGGTGCTATCCAGAAACGTCGGCAGCAATGTCGTCGCAAACGAAGTCATGGCCGAGGCCGAGCCTCGGCTCGCGTCTGCTTCGATGGAGATTTCACTTCCCAAAATAGCCACGTTTTGTGAGCGCAGCACTAAACGGTCGCCTACTGGATCAGCTTGCACGGCGACGGCGCCCAATTGGCTATTTAAGGCGGATGCCAGCCCGATGGCGATGGAACTGGGCGAATCACCGTTGGTCACTATGTAACTGGCCGGGTTTGCGTCGATAGTTACCGAAAGAATGTTGCCGGCGGCAGGCGCGAGATTGGTCAGGGTTTGCACAAAGCCGCCGTCCACGAACAAATCCACCTGTGACAACGGAAGATTGGTGTCCGCGGCAGAAAAGGAGATATTAAAAGTGGCCAGCCCGTTGACGACGCTGCCGTTGGTCGGCGAATTCCATTGCCCTGAGCCGGGCCGGGCAAAGGGCGCGGACAAAGGTTCGCCCACAATCAGGCCCTGGTAGGGATTGGCCAGGCTTTGGTAATAAGCCTCCGCGAGGCAAAAACCACGGCTCTGATAGAAATACACCATCGGGTCGGGAAATTTATACGTGTAATTGCATGGCTCGACGACTGTCCCATAACTTCCGCAGGCGCCAGCCTCCAGAAAGGCCAGCAGCGGCGTCTGGCCGCTAAACTCGAAAATGTATCCGCCAAAGGACGTCAGACTGTCCGCCACTGCGCCAGCGACGAAGGCGTTGGTTGGCAATGATAAACTGGCCAGGCCAGAGTCCAGTCCGAATGAATTGGTAAAAGAAGTGGAATCGGAATCAATTCGCTCCACAGCACTGTCGTCTCGGGCACGGCATTCCTGGATGGCATTGTCAAACAGAACAAATCGAACGTTGCGGTTTATGTCCGATGTCTTTTCAAGATAAACCGGCTCTGGCGGAAATGAACTGTCGCTGGTGATGCCCCGCTCCAGCGTGCTTTCCGCCTGGGCCACGCTGTTGTCAGTCAGCATCGCGGCCAGAAATGCATTGGTGCTGGCCGTTTGCGGCTCGGCCAAAGCGAAAGGCAATTCGCTATAGGCATAACTGTTCGTTGAATCGGGCGGCAGCGAACAGGTGTCGGGCAAGCCTGGCGGCGGCGGTATATTGGTTTTGAAACCGTAAAAGATTGCCGAAGTCGTGCCGTTCTCGCTGTCACCGTTGATGACGCGGTACGGAATATCCATCGATAGCAGGACGATCTGGGCCTGGTTCGTCAGCCCGCGGCTTGAAATCATGGCCAAGAGCGGATTAAGCAGGTAGCTCTCAAAATCACTTTGCTGCCAATTGATGGAACCGTTCGTCCAGCCGGTCATGCGAAAGAGATTTTGCGGCGGCACTCCGCGCCGTTCGCAATAATCGTTTCCAAGCTGAAGAGAGTTGCTGCTATTTTGATTGACAACAACGATGACATTCAGGCCGCTATCGCCTGCCCAGGCGCACGGCGCGGCCAGGGCCAGAAATGCGAGCCATAAAATGCCAGGATTCTTCAGCATGTCATACTTTTCGTTCAAAAAAGAGAGAAAGTCCAAACGTTTCCTCGCGCGAGAAGGGCGGAGCGCGCTCACGTGTATCCCAGGGCGCGGCAAAAGGGTTCCAACACCGGCAGAATCGGCGCGAGATGCTTTTCGTAGGCGCGCCATCGCGCCACCGAACGTTGATAGACCGGCCGGGTCACGTCCTGGTAGGTTGGGGAGTAAAGCTGCTTGGCCGCGCCTTTTTCGTAAAATCGCTCCTGCTCGGGATGCCATTTCAAGCCCAGAAACTCCGTCACCCGGCGTCCTTCCCTCGGCAGGTCGGCGACGACATCTTCATAACGCGTCTCGATCCACGCAAAGCCCGGCCATTCGCGGACAGCGAGCCAGATGCCCATTAAATCCGCGTAGTGTTTGGCCAGCCGGTTGAAGGAAAGAAAATTCACGTTGGCCGAATTGAGCGGAATGTTTTGGAAATAACAACTGAGCACGACGTCGCGCGGGTCGCGCAAGGCGATGATCACGCGCAATTCCGGGAAGACGCGCAGCCAAACCGGCAGGCGCGCGGTCGGAGAGGGATTTTTATCGATGAGAGTTTTCCCCTCGGCCTCCGCGCCCAGTTCATCGCGCAGCGACTGGATATAAAGGCGGCGCAACACATTGACGCGCGCGCTGGAAAGCTCGTTGGATTTGTGAAACTCCGGTTGCAGGACTTCCAGGAAGGTCGTTGGTTCATCCACCGCCGCCACATCTGGATGGGCGTCGAGGATTCGTTCCAGCAACGTCGTCCCGCTTCGGGGATGGCCTCCCAGAAACGCCAGCGGCGGGATCGGGTCCCGTTTGCGCACAGGAAAATACTTCGCCCAGGTGTCGATAATATTTTTAGGCTGGGCGGCGGTAAATTGCTGAATGCTCTCCGCGCTTTGGTCATACCCTTGCATGAGCAATTTCGCATCGGTCAGGGCCAGCACGATCTCCTTGGCTTCTTTCAGCACGGTCATGGCCTCGTCGAATCGCTCGGTGCGATCGAGCACCTGGGCCAATTCGTAACGGGCGGCGTAACGCACAAAGGGATGGCGGGGATCGGAAGCGAGCAGATCGCGCAAGCCGCGTTCAGCTTCGTCGATGCGGCCTTCGCGCCGATCCAGCACGGCGGCAAAATAGCGGGCTTGATCGTCACATGGATCGATGGCCAGGCATTCCTGGACTGCGGCGCGCGCCTCTGCCAGACGATGATTTTTTTCCTGAAGCACAGCCAGACTGATGCGGGAATTGATGTCGCGCAGATCAGCCGCCGCCGCCTGCATGAAACATTCGCGGGCCTTCTCCGGTCGGCGCACGGCCTCGAATTGGTGTCCCACCATGCCCAACAATTCGGCATTCTGCGGCTCAAGTTCGACTACTTTGCTCCAGGCGCGGTCTGCCACGTCCGCCCGGTGGGTTTTGGAAGCGGCATTGCCGTATTCATACCAGATTTTGGCCGCCCTCGGATTCAGGCGCGCTAACTTCTCATAGAGAGGCAAGGCCCGCGCGAAATCGCCCGAGAAAAGGAATTCTCTGGCTCGGCTAAGATCGCTCTGAGATTGGGCTGACATCGTCGGCGCGACCGGCGCGCCACTTCACCATGCGACGGCCAATGCGTTGCGACAAGGTTAAGATTAGAAAAATGCGTTTGATAATCAACAAAGTGACACCCGATTATCGCGATGGATATTCAAACAAACTGCTTGACGGGTGGGTAAGGTTTCTGGTGCAATGGCCCTCGCTTTTCTCTCAAACAGCATGAAAGCGCCTTCAATGGATGGATTCATTGATTGATCGCTTGCGAAAATGCAAAAGGCACAAAAAGGATTATTAAATGAAAAGAAAACTCAGCTCCATACTCAGTTCCCGCAATAAAAAAATCGCCTGCACCGTCTCGGCGGCTGCCCTCATGTTGGGCGTCAGTTCGGCGGCTACGGTAGGCTTGCATTTCCAATGTGACTATTACTGTTCATCCAACCTGGCCTATACCGGCTTCCCAGTGACGTTGACCGCTTTCGGCATACCGCCGAATGGGTGGGAAAACCTGACTCAGACGCCCACAGGCTACCACAGTTGTGTCTTTGTATCGCCGGGTTACACGTTCGACGAGACCATCGACACCACAACTTCGACTAACGGACTGAATCCGTTGCCTAATGGTTCAATCGATGTGACTTGGTTTGCCAACTGCGCAAATTTCAACCCTTTCGCCGGCTACGTGGCATCTCCGCCCTATTACGAGGAGGAAGGCGGCCACGCGGGCTCATCGATGCTCGACACTAATCCTGCCAGTGGTGAAGAGTTGGTCTATGCCACCTTTTTACGGGATGGCATAAATTTTGGTCCCTCTGCTGGCAACGCGGATAATCCTCTTCAAGCATACTACTCAATTGACGTTACCGGTCTTAAAAGTCTGTTTACGAACACACCGTTTGTGGTTGAATTGATGGCGTCCTCCGATTCCATGAATTTGTTGACGAATGCGTTAGTAACTGACGTATCCAATTCTATAACCTATTCATTGCCTTACCCGAATACCGCCCCAGTGAACCCCCAAGGCGGCGCCCCGTGGCAGCGTGGGATTGGAGGGGGCCTGAGCTTAGTCAGCGGCGTCTTCTCGAACGCTGATCACATCCACATTGCGAGCAATATCCCGCAACACGGCGGAAACGGCCCCCCGCCTACAGGTTTTGACAATGCGGGCACTATTTCGGGATTCATCTTCACCGACAAACCGGTGGTGACGATGTCGCCTCAGCCCATAGCCCTTGCCGGTCCGGGAGATACCAACATCTTGAGTGCTTATGCCATCGGTGTTCCTCCGCTTGCCTACCAGTGGCGGTTGAATGGCCAGAATATTCCGGGCGCAACCGATTTATCCTATACGAACATCATTTCGACCCTGGCCAGCGGCGGGAACTACGATCTGGTGGTCACGAATCTTTACGGCGCCGCCACCAGCAAGGTCGCCACCGTGACGGTGGACAAGATCACACAAGGCTCCATCAGCAGTAATGTTGTCTATGACTCCAATCCAGACAATGCCCAGCACGACGGCGTCAACATGGGCGCAACCTGGGAGGCTTCCAGTTCGGATGGAACGGTCACGCGGACCGGCGTGATGAGTTTCGTGGCAACCAATGCCACCGGCATCACGGTAGCGGACAACAGCGCCTTCGATGGCCCGACCGGGACCATCACACTCTGGCTGCGCTCACCTGGCACCGATTCAAGCGCGCCCGGCAATCAAGAAGCTCCTCTTATTTGCCGAACTAACGGTGGTATCGGAGATGATTTTCTATTTTCTCAGAACGACACAGGCACTTTGTCATTTGAAGCCTCGGCCACTGTGAATCAGTTTAATTCCAAGGGCAATGTATCCGACAACAAATGGCATTTCGTGGCGTTGACTTTCGACCAGTCCACCAACGGCGGAGCGGCCCTTTACATCGACGGCGCATTGGACACCACTAACAGTAACGCCGGAGCAAGTTGGTCCTGGCCGGCGGGGCAGCCCATCGAGATTGGTTACACTTCTGACCTATACTGGAGAGACTACAACGGCCTGCTGGATGGCGTCCGCTACTACAACGCCATCTTGTCGCCCAGCCAGATAAGCGCGATCTATAGTTCCGGCAATGGGGACGGCTCGGTCGACCCCACCGCCCTTCAACTGGAGTTCGATTTCACGGCTCCTCCTGCCGGGGGTATTCTCCTGAATTGGCAGGAAAGCACTGCTGTCCTGCAATCGGCCCCGACTGTCGCCGGGCCATGGACCGATGTCACCGGTGCAACTTCGCCTTACACCATCGTCCCAGCGGCCAACCAGCAGTTCTTCCGTTATCGCTACGTGCCGCAATCTCAGGTCAGCAATCCATATTTGATGTAGCACAAGCCCTTGGTCTCCACAGTCGAGTGCCGGGGGAATGGCTGGTAAGAAGGGGTGGCGTTGCGTTGTGATCACCACCCTTCGCCTTGTACCCGCATTTCTGCCTTGCCGCTTCAAAGGTCCGGGCGCAAACTTTATCTTGCTATATGGCCGCGAATACATAGAGTGAGCGGCTCTATTTACATGATGAAGAGACTTATCGTCCTGCTCCCTTTGCTGGCCCAGCAATCGCTCATGGCGCGCGATGCCGCCGTGCCGCAGCAGGCCATGCAGAGCAACCCGCGGGGCGACACGATTAAAAGCCTCGGCTTGATGATTATCTTTGTGCTGGGCATGTGGCTCCTCCTCATTGCTCCGCAGCGCAAGAAGGCCAAGGAATTGGACGCCACGATAAAATCTCTGAAGACCGGGGACAAAGTTGTGACCAATAGCGGTATTCTGGGCGTCGTGCTTTCCATCAAGGACAAGACCCTTTCGATCCGGTCCGCCGACACGAAATTGGAAATACTGAAATCGTCCGTGCTGGAGGTCATTGAGCGAAGCGGCGAACCTAGTGAATCGAAAAGTTAAGTAAGCAAGCATGAAGAATCCTAAGTTTTGGTGGGCTTTCATTGTATTTTTGGTGGCGTGGTCTTTGTGGGAAATCTATCCCCCGACCAGCCAGAACCTGATGACCGAGTTCAGCGATCAGGCGGACCCGGTTAAGCAGGATGTCACTTTCAAAAAAATCGTTTCGGACGCACAGGCCCTGGAGAAAGCCGACCCCGATCCACATCAGGAATTCAGTCAATTGCTGAGGGCCATCGGCACCAACGACATTCGCCCGTATTTTCGCTACTATGACGTCGCTCAGGAAGAGAATCCCACGTATGCCATCCTCAATATATTACAGCGCAAAGCTCTTGGTAAAATCAAGCTGGGCTTGGATTTGCAAGGGGGTTCGGAATTCCTTGTCAGCCTGGACACGAATCATGTTCGGACTATCGATACTAACGCCGCTGCGGCAACAGGTACTGAACGGTTGCGCCTTGTCTCACAAGCGGCAGAGGTGTTGCGGCGTCGCGTGGACAGTTTAGGCGTGGCTGAACCGCTCATTCAACCTGAGGGGGAAAATCACATTCTGATTCAGTTGCCGGGCTTGTCCCAGGCCAGCCAGGACGAGGCCAGCAACAATATTATGAAGGCGGCCTATTTGGAATTCCGATTAGTGGACCCCAATAGTGAACAACTCCTCCAGGAAGGAATTATTCCGCCAGGCGACCAGAGAATGGTCATGAAACAAAGGAACCCGGATGGCACCTTCAGGATGGAGACTAATCTGGTCCAGAAAGCGCTGGCCAACGGACTGACTGGCAAATACATCAAGCGCGCCTACCCCAATCGCGACCCGGTGAGCGGCGGACCCATGATTGAATTCGAATTCAACTCGGAAGGCGCGTCAAAATTCGCTGACTTTACTGAGAACCATGTGCATGAGCGGGTAGCCATTGTCCTGGATGGCAAACTTATCACGGCCCCGTCCATCCGTGAGCGCATCGCGGGCCAGGGACAAATTGACGGCATATCGGACTATGAGGAAGCAGTCACCATCGCTAACGTCCTCCAGAACCCGCTGGAGACACCCGTTAAGATCGACCAAATGCGGGAAGTTGATCCGACGTTGGGCAAAGACTCCATTTCCAGTGGCATTCGCGCGGCTGTGGCCGGCACTTTGCTCGTCGCGGCATTCATGGCCTTCTACTATCACCGGTGCGGCATCATTGCGGACATCGCCATGATATTGAACCTGGTCATCTTGCTTGGGGTGATGTGCTCCATCGGCACGACACTGACCTTGCCCGGCATCGCGGGTATCGTTTTGACGGTCGGTATGGCGGTAGACGCCAACGTGCTCATTTATGAACGGTTGCGGGAGGAAATGGGCCAGGGCAAATCCATGCGCGGCGCGGTCTCGGCGGCCTATAGCCGGGCCTTCAAGGTCATTTTCGATTCGCACACCACAACTTTGATCTCGGCCATTGTCTTGATTTATTTCGGCACCGGCCCGGTCAAGGGTTTCGGCGTGACGCTGACCATTGGTGTGGCTTTGAGCTTGTTCACCAGCCTGGTCATGACCCGGTTGATCTTCGACTACCTGCTGGGCCGCGGCTGGCTTAATCACATCGGGATGTTGCACCTCATTAAGAACCCACATTGGGACTTTATGAAATTTGCCAAACCGGCCTTCATTGCGTCCTGGACGATTATTCTCGTCGGCATGTGCTACGGCGTTTTCCATCGGGGCAAATCCGCTCTCGGCATTGATTTCGTCGGCGGCGATGCCGTTACGCTTTCCTACAAAGAGAAGGTCCCTGTGGAAAAACTTCGTTTGGCGCTGGACAAAGTGGGCGAGGTCCAAATCCAGTACCAAAAAGGCGCCGACCTTGACCTTCTGCAAGTCGTCACGCCTTTCGGCAAAGGGGTCGAGGCCTCGACGGCTTTGGCCGCTGCGTTCCCTTCCGCGGGCTTCCATCTGGAAGGGCATGACACCATCGGCGCCTCAGTCGGCGAGGAAATCCAGAAATCGGCCATTATCGCGTCGTTCCTGTCCTTGTTTTTCATCCTGTTCTATGTCGCATTGCGCTACGAATTTTCCTTTTCCGTCGGCGCTGTGGTGGCCGTGATTCACGACGTACTGATGACCATAGGAATTTTCTGCTTGTCGCAACGGCAGTTTAGCGCGCCCATTGTGGCGGCGATTCTGACCATCATCGGATTTTCCATTAATGATACCATCGTTATTTTCGACCGAATCCGCGAAGACCTCAAGCTGGGTGTTCGCGGTTCGTTCAAAGAGGTGATGAATATCGCGCTCAACCAGACCTTGAGCCGGACGCTTATTACCAGCGGCACCGTGTTTCTTGCGACACTTTGCCTTTTCCTTTTCGGCGGCGGCGTTATCAACGACTTTGCCTTTACGTTCCTAATCGGGATCATCACTGGAACATATTCCAGTATTTACATCGCCAGCGCACTGGTGCTCTGGTGGCACAAGGGTGAGCGGCCCAAGAGCGCCTCGCAAGTGGTCATGGAGACGGAGCCCGGCGTCAAAGCGCGAGCCTGAGCGCCGTCCATGGCGGCTCCAATCCCAATCCGAGCGTGGCATTGGGCGGGATTCATCCTGGCTGTCCTATTCTGTGTCGCCCTGGATTTGGGCGTGTTCCATCGTGCAGCCCGCCCGGTAAAAACGCGGGAGGCCCTGCTGTGGACGGGCGTATGGTTGTTGCTCGCGCTCCTGTTCGCCTGTGCGCTGGTGCAATGGCGCAGCCGCGAGGAATCGCTGCAATTCCTCACCGCCTATCTGGTCGAATACTCGCTTTCCCTGGACAACCTTTTCGCCATAGCCGTGATCTTTGCCGCTTTCGGAGTCCCGGCGGAACAACAGCATCGGGTCTTGTCCTGGGGAATTGTAGGCGCGCTGATTATGCGCGGATTCATTATTGGAACAGGCGCGGTGTTGTTGCAATCGTTCCATTGGTTATTATACTTGATGGGATTGTTCCTCGTTGTGACCGGATTGCGCTGGGCATTTTCCAAACCGGCAACAACACAGCCGCAAGACAATCTGGCCATACGCTGGGCGCGCAAGCTTTTCCGCGTTTCCGCCGGCTACAATGGCGGCCGATTCGTGACGATGGCGGAGGGACGACGGGCGCTGACGCCGCTGGCCCTGGTGCTGCTGGCCGTCGAAACGAGCGATCTGATTTTCGCCGTCGATTCCATCCCGGCGGTGTTCGCCGTGACCCAAAATGCCTTCATCGTTTTCACTTCCAACATTTTTGCCATTCTGGGATTGCGTTCCATGTACTTTGTCCTGGCCGGGGCGATGAGGTCCTTCCGTTATTTGCGAACTGGCCTGGCCTGCGTGCTGATTGTCATCGGCCTAAAGATGTTCGCCGCCCGTTGGTATTCCATTTCCACCAGCTTGTCGTTGGGCATTGTCTTCGCTATTGTGGCGGCGGCTTTGGTTTTTTCCATTTTGGCGGGCAAGCGTGAGGCGGCATCAAAAACGCACAATTCGCCGAGATGAGATTTCATTGGACCATGGCGGCGGCGCAGCCCGAGCTTGGCCGGGAATTGGCGAACGCGCTGAAAATTTCGCCGTTGCTGGCTCAATGCCTGCTGAATCGCGGCCTTGGCGGGCAGGACGATTCGTCCCGCTTTTTCCAACCGCGCCTGAAGCATCTGGCCGATCCGTTTCTGATTCCGAACATGACCGCAGCGGTGGATCGTCTCCTCCCGGCCCGGCAACGCGGCGAGTTGCTGGTCATCTTCGGAGATTACGACGTGGATGGCGTCACTTCCACCGCTCTGCTGACCGAAACTTTGAGCGCCCTGGGCTGGCGCGTCGAGCATTACCTGCCGCATCGACTCGAGGAAGGATATGGGTTGAGCCGGGAAGGGGTCGAGCGATGCCTGCAAAAATACGCCGCCGAAATTTTGCTAGCTGTGGATTGTGGTTCCACCGCCGTTGAGGTGATTTCCTGGATGCGGGAAAAGCATGTCGAAGTCATCGTGTTGGATCATCATCAGATTTCCGAACCCGCGCCCGCAGCGGTGGCGCTGGTAAATCCACAATTGGGCAGCAGCTTCCGTGAACTCTGTTCCGTCGGCCTCGCTTTCAAACTTGTTCACGCGCTGCTCAAACGGATGCGTCAGGACGGCTTGGCCGAGGCCGAAGCAGTGGATTTGCGCGCGCAGCTCGATTTAGTGGCGCTTGGCACTATCGCTGATTTGGTTCCGTTGACGGGAGAAAACCGCATCCTCGTGGTTGCGGGCCTGCAACGCTTGAATGCCACGCAACGCCCGGGCTTGGTTGCGCTTAAAGCTGTAGCGGCAACGGGGGCGGTAACCGGCAGTTATGAGATCGCATTTCAACTTGCGCCACGCTTGAACGCCGCCGGACGCATGGAGGACGCCCAGGATGCTCTGCGGTTGTTGTTGACTTCGGATGCTGGCGAGGCTGATGTGCTCGCCCGCCGTTTGGACGAACGCAATAGAACCCGGCAGGACATTGAGCGCGCCATCTGCGACGAAATCACGGCGCTGCTCCGTTCGCGCTTCGACGCCGCCAGGGACTTTGTCATCGTTGAGGGCCGCGACGATTGGCACATTGGCGTGGTGGGCATTGTGGCCTCGCGCATACTGCAAGAGTTTTATCGGCCGACGATCATCTTTGGCAGCGACGGCGCGTGTTGGCGCGGCTCGGGCCGGAGTATCGAAGGATTTGATTTGGCAGCAGCCCTGCGCGGCTGCTCCGACCTGCTATTGCGACACGGCGGCCATGCCATGGCAGCGGGCTTAAGCATCGACGCCGGCAATGTCGATTTATTGCGCCAGCGCCTTAACGAAATGGCGCGTGCCGGCCTGAGCCAGGAACAACTCCGACCGAGCCTAAAGCTCGATGCTGAGGTGACGCTTTCCGACCTAACATTGGCGCAGGTCGAGGAATTGGCGCGGCTCGATCCTGTCGGGCAGGCGAATCCCGTTGTGCGCGTGGCTGCGCGCGGCTTGAGCCACGCACGGTTGCCGCAGCGGATGGGCAAGGAGAATCAGCACGCCAAATTCCGGGTTGGCGTCGGCAGCCATACTCTTGATGCTGTTTGGTGGAATTGCCGCAGCGCGCCGTTGCCGACTGATCCCTTTGACCTCGTCTTCACGCCGACAGTGAACGAATTCAATGGTCGGCGATCTGTGCAGCTGAAGGTCCTGGACTGGCGCCCGGCTGCGCCGGTTATTCACGCCCCGCCGCCGCAATAAACGGCCGCAGGCTTTCCATCAAGCGCGCGAAACCTTCCAGCGTCAATTGCTGCGCGCCATCACTCCAGGCTTCGGCGGGATTGGGATGGACTTCAATCAAAAGGCCGTCGGCGCCCATGGCCACCGCGCCCTTGCAAAGACTCATCACCAAATCGGCCCGGCCCGCTCCCTGGCTCGGATCAATGACTATCGGGCAATGAGATTCGTTCTTGATGATTGGAATGGCCGAAAGATCGACCGTGTTCCGCGTGTAAGTCTCAAATGTCCGAATACCCCGTTCGCAAAAGATCAAATTGGGATTGTTATTGGACAAAACATACTCACCGGCCAGCAGCCATTCTTCGATTCTCATGGAGAGGCCGCGCTTGACCAAAATCGGTTTACCCGTCTTCGCGGCCGCGATCAGCAATTGGAAATTCTGCGAGTTGCGGGTCCCGATTTGGATGATGTCGGTGTATTCGGCCACCAGACTCGCGTGCTGTTCGGAAAGCAACTCAGTGATGATAGCGAGGCCGGTTTCGCGCCGCGCCTTGGCCAGCAATTTCAATCCCTTTTCTCCCAGTCCTTGAAATTCATAAGGGGACGTACGCGGCTTAAAGGCGCCTCCGCGAAGAATAGTCGCCCCGGCCTTTTTCACGGCCAGCGCGGTTGTCATCAACTGCGATTCGCTTTCGACCGAACACGGCCCGGCCATGACTTGAAATTTTTTCCCGCCGATGGGGATGTTGCGCACCGGAACCACCGAATTGTTCGTTTGTCCTTCGCGGCTGATCAGTTTGTAACGTTTCTGCACCGGCATGACCCGTTCCACCTGCGGCCACGACACGAGGGTTTCCAACGATTGGTGTGTGCGTTCATCGCCGATGGCGCCGACAACGACTCTCTCGATGCCACGCATCACATGGGGACGATAGCCGAGCTTTCGAATTTCCTTAAGCACAGCGGCCTCATCTTTTTTCGAGATTTTTGGTTTTAAAACTACGATCATATCATTGTCATTCGGTCTGTTGAGACTAACAGAATCAATGACCGCGTCAATTCCCTGCCCCGGGTTTGGCAGGATGAACACGTCTCAATTGGTTTCAACCGATTCTGCTTCTGCAACGCATCGGCCAATGTCATTCATTTGCAGCAGACTTTGGCAGCGGAATCATCTGGTTGCCGGTGCCCGATCCGTTGCTGCCAGCGTTTCAGGGATGGAATAGACGGAAAAAAGTGGGATTGTTTGGCGTTCCAATAACTACCTGTTCCTGGTTGCTTACGACATGAGGCGAGTTGGTCACGGTTGCCCAATTGGTCGCGTCCAAATTCGAGTTTTGCTGAAGCAGGAAGCCGGTTGCAAACGTGGACCATGTGATGGAGATATCATTGGCGCTTTCCGTAGCTATGTTCAGGCCTGGCTCATTTGCCAGCGCCAGGAGATCGCACATTGAACCATTGAATTCGTCCAAATCGACCAAGTTGGCTATTCCAGTAACGGTGCCATTGTCCGCGAACTGCCAAAACACCCAATTCGTCCATCCTAGAGCCAGATTAGGACAGGCAACCCCCCAGTGTGCGGCCCAGAGCGGATTCGCCGAAAAAGCCGTGCTGCCCACCAAGCTGTCCCAAAACCCTGATGCGGTGTAGATCATGGGAACCCGGCCGGTTCCCGCCTGAACGCGGTTGATCCATGTCTGCATGTTGGCGGCGATAGTTGCTGCAGAATCGCTGCCAGTGACCTCCGCATCCAGCACGGCAGGGAGATCGCCCGGCCCTAGAATCCCAGTAGCATCGATGACAATATTAGCCTGCACCACCGGGTCCTCTGCCGGCTCGAATAATTGATACGCACCTCGAACCATTCCAGCCGCCTTGATACCGGTCCAGTTGGAGTTAAATTCGGGGTCGGTGAAAGTTCCATCGCTCACCCGGGTGAAAACGAATGCCGCACCAAACGCTTTCACGTTTGGCCAGTTCACCGATCCTTGATACACCGAAACGTCAATTCCGGGCAAAGTAGCACCCGAGTCACATGCCGTCCCATTCGTCGTGGCAGTGAAGTTGATGCCGGTCAGGTTTCCTCCCACGGCGACCTGCTGATTCGTCGGATTGAAGGTGTAGCCGGCCAAGGAGGGAATGACAGTGACCTCACCGGCCACCAGCCCGGCGAGAGCGTAGCTACCATCGCTGCCCGTGCTGGCGCTGTTAGTGCCGGCGGTCAGCTCGACGCCGAAGAGACCGAGGCCGAATTTGGTGACCTGTCCGCTGATCGTATGGGCCACCTTGAAATTGATGTTACTCTGGCTCTCGAAGAAAACAGTAAGCGTAACGCTCTGCGAAGCAGGACTGAACGTCACGCCGCTTTGGGCCGGAGTGACAGAGTAAGAGTTAGCACCGAGATTTGTGATCGTATAAAAACCGCCTGCGTCCGCGATGGCCGAATTGACGCCAGCGGTCACTGTCACTCCGCTGACCCCGAAGAAGCTGACGCCGCCGTTGGTCGAATCGGTGATTTGGCCGCTGATGGAATAAGCCGCCTGTGCCGTGCAAGCCGCCAGCCACAAACCACACAAGGCTGGCCAGAACGTAAAAGTAAAAGCAGAAGGGTCAGTCTTAGAAAAATGACAGTTTTGATTTCTCAATGGGTCCTTTCTTCTATGTCTAAATCCAAAAGACATCGTTTGAATTTATCCAACTGGCTTCCCGGTTTGCGATTCATTCGACTCACTGCCTGGGTCACGCCCGTATAGTGCCCCATCGCCAGCATTTGTCCAACCACTTTGGTATTTGGAAAAGATTTTGGCAGGGGAATCGTCGAAAGAGGAATGGGAAAAGCATTTTAAGGGATAATTCCCTTGCCCAACATTCCCTCGCCGCCCAGTCCTTTTTCAGTTTGGTTGCGGGCACTGCAAAGTGCGCCGAGAAGGCGCCTTTTTGATTGCGGTGCCTGCGGTCTTTGGCTAGAAGAGAGTCATGAGCGATCCAGTTATCTTCCAAAAAAGTCCCATTGTGCAACAAGCAGAAGCCGGCACATATTGGTGGTGCGCGTGTGGGCGGTCGGCGACCCAGCCGTTCTGCGACGGTTCCCATAAAGGCTCTGATTTTGCGCCGATCAAAATGGACCTGGCCGAGGCAAGAACCGTGGCTTGGTGCGCCTGCAAACATTCCCAGAATAAACCTTTCTGCGACGGCACCCACTGCACTTTGTAACGTTCGGCAACGGTTTCACTTCTCGATCAAGAACAGAAATTCCTTATTGGGCGCTTCGGCTTCGCTGACCCATTCGTTGGTCCATCGCATCGCAGCCATGACATTTTTGCGGTAGTCCATTTCCAGCACTTCGAGCAATCGTCCGGCCGAATGGATGACGTCATTCAATTCTTCCGCAGTCGCGCGCCCGCCAGAGCTGTAAGAGAGAATAATGTGCCGGGCGCGAGTGCTTCGAAGCAAACGTTCCATCGCTTCGACGGCCAGAAAACGGCCGGATTCGCTTTTCCGAAAATCTTCAAAGGCCGAGGCGGCCACAGTATCGGAGGTATCGGCGCGGCGCATGGCTTTGCCGAAGAGCTCCGGCTTGTCACCAAGGCAAATCGTGGTCCAAAGATGATAATAGGCCGCATAACGGACACGCGAAGAGGGCATCTTCTCGTTGTTTGAACCATACGGCGGATCGAAATAAGCCAGGTCAGCCTCGACGTTGGGCAGCAGTTCAAAAATGTCGGCTTGATGGATGGCGTGACGTTTCCGGGCCGGAATAAGCCGCGGAACTTTGAGCTGCATCGCGGCATAAGAGCGCGGCGACCAATCGCGCAGATAAGACGCGTAGTGACCGAGCGTGCTGTCAACACTATCGAGCGCAAGAATCAGGCTGGTCAGCAGCACAGCCTTCTCCGTCGCAGAGACAGAAAGCCGCTCGATCTCCTCCCGAATGGCATCGAGCCGGCGCGTGTTGTGTTTCTGCCACGGTTTTTTTAGACCGTTTCCACTCGTGCCAGAGCCGCCGTAATGTTCGGTAAACCAGCCGTCTTTTCCTGGCAGCGAGTTGAGATGATCGATAAGAGGCTGATAATGACCTTCGGCGTGCCGATTGAGCAGGTAGCAAGTGCCGAAGATTTTCGACCATGCGGAAATGTCGTTGGCAATGACACGGTAGCCGCACCGAGCCAAAGCCTGGGAAACGCGCGCCGTTCCGGAAAAGCCGTCAAGCACCGTTTTGGGTTTCACCCTTCGGACCAGTTCAAGAATGCAAGGCAGCAGCTTGAGCTTGGAACCGGCGTACTTGACGCCTTCCGTCTCGGGCGCTCCCACCGCCGTATTCTCCAATAAATCCGAATCAGACATCGCTTGACTGCGTGCCACTTTGCCCCAAATGCGCTGCGGATCAAGATGTTGCGGTGAACCAGACTTGAAAACAGGCGTTCTTCCATTATGGTGAGTTCGCCCGCCGAAAGGGGGCGTTTGAGCATGACAAAGAAAATGGTTCTTTTAGGGACGGGCGTATTGACCCTTTTGGCTGCCGGTTGCAAACCTAAACCGCCGCCCCCTCCTCCTCCGGCAAAGGTGCAGGTCATGACTGTTTCACCCAAGGACGTGCCGATTTTCCAGGAATGGATCGGCAGTCTCGACGGCTATCCGAATGCCCAGATTCGCGCGCAAGTCACGGGCTATCTGCTCAAGCAAGATTACCTCGAAGGGAGCAAAGTTAAGCAGGGCGATCTGTTGTTTGAGATCGATCCGCGACCTTTCCAAGCGGCGTTGGACCAGGCCCTGAGCAAACAAGCCCAAGATGAGGCGACGGTGGGCAAAACCGAATTGGACGTCAAACGCTACACACCGTTGGTTAAGGAGCAGGCCGTCAGTCAGGAAGAATTGGACAATGCTGTGCAGGCCAGTCTCGGCGCAAAGGCGTCGGTGGCGGCAGACAAAGCGGCGGTGGAAAATGCCCGGTTGAACATTGGGTTTACCAGGATCACCTCGCCGGTGGACGGAATTGCCGGCATCGCGACGGCCCAAATCGGGGACCTGGTAGTGCCCGGCGGTTCCGTTCTGACCACTGTTTCCACCGTCGATCCCATCCGCGCTTATTTCAATATCAACGAGCAATTTTATTTGACCTACAGCCGGGAACACGCCCAACCGGGACAGCAATCGCCGCCGGAAAAGGAAATTCCGCTTGAACTGATTCTTTCCGACGGCTCGGTTTATCCCAAGCGGGGCAAGTGGCTTTTCACCAGCCGGCAAATCGATATTAATACGGGCACATTGCAAGTGGCGGCGACTTTCGACAATCCGGAGAATTTACTACGTCCAGGGCAATACGCTCTAGTGCGTGCCCAGACCGAGATCCGTAAAAACGTTATTCTGGTTCCGCAACGCGCCGTGACCGAGTTACAGGGAGCGTATCAGGTCGCCACCGTGGATAAAGAGAATAAGGTTCACGTCAAAAAGGTACAGGTGGGAGAGCAAATTGGCACTGATTGGCTCATTAACGGTGGCCTCGCGCCGGACGACCGCATTGTAGTCGAAGGCCTGCAGAAGGCTACTAAAGAAGGCGCCGAAGTGGATCCCCAGCCTTGGAGCCCGGGCCAAACGGAACCAACTAATGCCGTCCCGGAGGGAGGCAAGACGTGATGAATCGGGCTGCTTGAATTAACGGCACATGTACCGCTTTTTCATCAACCGGCCGATTGTGGCCATGGTCCTCGCCATTTTGCAAGTGGTGGTGGGACTGGTGACGATGCTCAGTCTGCCGGTGGCGCAGTATCCCAACATTGTTCCGCCGGAAATCCGCATCCAGACGACCTACGTAGGCGCGGATGCCCAGACGCTCGCGCAATCCGTCGCCACGCCCATCGAAGAACAGATGAGCGGTGTGGACAACATGAATTATATGTATTCCATCAGCGCGAACAATGGGGTCATGCGGATGGGAGTGAACTTCGATGTCAAGACGGACCCAAACATCGACCAGGTTCTCGCGCAGCTTCGGGAAAACCAGGCGCAGCCGCAGTTGCCGGCCGCCGTGAACGCTTTCGGGATTAGCCTGATAAAATCACCTACGACTCCGCTGATGTTGGTGGCGCTGACGTCGCCAAATGGCACACACGACTCAACGTTCCTGGCCAATTACGCCTATATCAACCTGGTGGACCAAGTTACACAACTAAAGGGGATTTCCACCGTGACAGTCTTTGGAGCAGGACAATATGCGATGCGATTTTGGGTAAAGCCGGACCAGCTTGCGAAATTGAATCTCACGGTCAGCGACCTCGTCAACGCCATCAATGCGCAAAATACTGTGAATCCTGCCGGGCAGGTAGGAGGCCCCCCCACGCCCAAAGGACAGGACTTCACCTACTCGATCACGGCCCAAAGCCGCCTGGTGACGGAGCAGGAATTTGAACAAATCGTTGTCCGCGAGAATCCTGACGGCTCAGTCGTTCGGCTCAAAGATGTGGCGCGAGTGGAACTTGGAGCGCAAACGTACAGTCTGGTGGGCAAATTGAACGGAAAACCCTCGGCCGTAATGGCCATCTATCAATTGCCGGGATCCAACGCGATTGACGCGGCCAATAATGTGAGGAAGCTCATGGCGGAACTCAAATCGCGGTTTCCATCGGACTTGGAGTATGCCGTCTCACTGGACACAACGCGCGCCGTCTCGGAGGGCATGAGGGAAATCAAGTGGACACTGGGCATCGCGCTGACGCTGGTCATCATCGTGGTTTTCATTTTCCTGCAAGGCTGGCGGGCATCGCTCATCCCGCTGCTGGCAGTGCCGGTTTCGCTTATCGGCACATTTATGTTTTTTCCGCTGTTCGGTTTTTCCCTGAATACGCTCTCACTGCTGGGTTTGGTGCTGGCCATCGGACTGGTGGTGGATGACGCGATTGTGGTCGTGGAAGCTACAGAGCGGCACATTGAGGAAGGATTGAAGCCCAAGGAAGCGGCTATCAAGGCCATGGACGAAGTGGCGGGCCCGGTGGTCGCGCTGGCGTTGATTTTGGCGGCCGTCTTCGTGCCGACGGTGTTCATCGCCGGCATCACCGGCCGGCTCTACCAGCAATTCGCGGTGACCATTGCGATTTCCGTGGCGCTCTCGGCGTTTAACGCGCTTTCGTTAAGCCCGGCCATGGCGGCGATGCTGCTGCGGCCAAAAAAGGAAGGGAAGGCGCGCGGGCCGTTACGGCATTTTTATGATTGGTTTAACCGTTCTTTTGAAAAGACCCGCCATCTTTACCTCCAAGTAAGCTTATGGTTCATCCGCAAGGCAGTCTGGGTGCTGGTGGCGCTGCTGCTCGTCGGCGTGGCGGCGGTGCTGCTGGCCGAGCGGTTGCCAACGGCGTTCGTGCCAGAGGAAGACCAAGGGTATGCATACGCACTGGCCCAGTTGCCCTTCGCCTCATCTTTGGAACGCACCGATGCAGTGGCGAAGGAAATTGAGAACATCATCAAAAAGATCCCAGGCGTGGAGTATTGCACGACGGTGGAGGGATTCAGCTTGTTGAGCCAGGTGCAAGCGACCTATAACGTCTTTTTCTTCGTGACTCTCAAGCCGTGGGGCGAGCGAAGCAAGGCGTCTGCGCACTTCGACGCCATCAAAAAACGATTGAACGATGAAATGGGCAAACTATCGGAGGCGCAGGCGTTCGCATTTTCCCCGCCGTCCATTCCCGGCATCGGGACTGCGGGCGGATTTACGATGATGCTCGAAGACCGCTCCGGTTCGCAGGACATGTCGTACCTGACGCAAAATCTGGACAAATTCATGGCGGCCGCAAAGAAGCGCCGCGAACTGTCCGGTCTCATCACAACCCACCTACCGGAGGTGCCGCAAATTTTCGTAAAAGTGGACCGGGACAAGGTGTTGAAGCAGGGCGTATCGCTCAGCGACGTTTACCAGACACTGCAAACTTTCATGGGAGGAAATTTTGTGAATTACTTCAACCGCTTCGGGCGGCAATGGCAGGTATATATTGAAGCCGAAAGCCAATACCGATCCAGCGTGGATGATCTCGGCCTTTTTTATGTGCGCAACAACCGGGGCCAAAGCGTGCCGCTGACGGCCTTTGCAAAAGCGGAACGGCGCACTGGTCCGGAATTCGTGCTGCATTACAACGAGTATCCCTGCGCGCAAATCAACGGGGCGGCGGCCCCGGGCTACAGTTCGGACCAGGCCAATCGCGCGATGGAAGAAGTTTTCGCGCAAACGATGCCCAAGCAGATGGGTTTGGATTATTTCGGGATGTCTTTCCAGGAAAAGAAGGCGGCCGAGGGCGTCAAACCGGCCATGATCTTCGGCCTGTCGTTGTTCTGTGTGTTTTTGATCCTCGCCGCCCAATACGAAAGCTGGTCGCTGCCCTTCAGCGTGTTGCTGGGAACGCCCACGGCGATATTGGGAGCATTCGTGGCCCTGAATGCGCGAAGCCTGCAGAACAACGTATTTGCGCAGATTGGCTTGATTATGCTCATTGGGTTGGCTGCGAAAAATGCCATCCTTATTGTGGCCTTCGCCAAGACTGAATATGAAAAGGGCAAATCCATTATTGACGCGGCCCAAACCGGCGCATCCATTCGGTTGCGGCCGATTCTGATGACCTCCTTTGCGTTCATCCTCGGTTGCGTGCCGTTGTGGATTGCATCGGGATCGGGCGCCATTGCTCGCGAGACCCTGGGCACGGTGGTGATTGGCGGCATGCTCGGAGCGACGTGCGTGGACACGTTGATCGTGCCGGTCACATTCTATATGGTGGAAAAAATGGGAATGCGCTTTGACAAGAAACATCAGCATGGCGGCGACAAAGACGAAGATACCGGCGAAGGGGAAAAACCGCCCAAGCCAACGGAGCCGGAAAAATAGCCATGCACTTGCGATGGTTTTCGAAAAAGCGCGAACCCTCCCCGCAAGGAGGAGAAGGATGCCGATTGGCCGGCGAAATGTTAATGACATCCACGCAAATGCAGAATTGGAGGTTGATACCGTTCGCGTACAAAACTCAACTTCGACCGCGGGCTTGGGTGGCGTCGGCGTTGGGATTTTTGCTGCTGCTGGCCGGATGCCGGGTTGGTCCCAACTACAAGCGACCGGACGCCCACCCGCCCGATACTTTCCGCAGCGAGGAAGGCACGGCGACCAATTCCCTCGGCGATCTTCCTTGGTGGCAGCTATTCAAAGACCCGGTTTTGCAGGGCCTCATCCAAACCGCTTTGAGCAACAACTATGATTTGAAGGTGGCCGTGGCCAGAGTCGAAGAATCCCGCGCCTTGTTGGCCCAAGCCCGGTCAGAATTTTATCCGCAAGTAAATTACGCGGGCGCTGCCGGGGTGGAACGTAACGCCGTGGGCGGCTCTCCGTTCGCCTTGGGCGCTCCCCCTGCTAAGTTCAGCTATCTGGCCGGAAGCGTCTCCTGGGAAATTGATCTTTGGGGGCGAATTCGCCGTCTCACTGAAGCAGCCCGCGCCGATTATCTTGCCACTGAGGAAGTGCGGCGCAATGTGCAAATCAGCCTCGTCGCGAATGTTGCACAGACTTACTTCCAGCTTCTCGCGCTCGATGCAGAATTGGCCATCGCGCGTGATACTACCAATTCCTTTGGACAAAGCCTCAAAATCTTCAACGACCGTCTGCACGGAGGGGTGTCATCCAAATTGGAAACCTCCGCCGCCGAAGCCGCGTTGGCCTCCGCAGCGGCGACGATTCCCGAATTGCGGCGTCAAATTGCCTTCCAGGAAAACCAAATTCGCGTCCTGCTTGGTGAAAATCCAGGTCCGGTGGAACGTCCCGAGGCGGCATTGCAGACTGAGTCCTTGCCGGAAATTCCCGCCGGTTTGCCCTCCGCATTATTGGAGCGGCGACCGGATATTCGGCAAGCCGAACAACTGATGCGCGCTGCCAACGCTAACGTCGGCGTCGCCAAGGCGAACTTTTTCCCGAGCATTTCGTTGACCGGCCTTATGGGCGAAACCAGCCTGGAATTGACGCCTTTCGCCAACGGGGCCGTCGCCGCCTGGAATGCGACTGGAGATCTCGCCGGCCCGATCTTCAGAGGCGGCCTGCTTAAAGGTGAATTGCGCCAGGCGCGAGCGGCTTGGGATGAGGCACGGTTTGAATATCAATCAACCGTTCTCAACGCGTTTCAGGAAGTATCTGATGCATTGGTTTCGCGCCAGGAATTGGCGGGCGAGCGTTTGGAACAAAATCGCGCGGTAGCCGCGTATCAGGAAGCGGTTCTTGTGGCCAACCAGCGCTACGCGGGCGGCCAGGCCAACTACTACGAGCTTTTGCAAGAACAACAACTGCTTTTCCCAGCCCAAAATGCACTGGTACAGACAGTGCTCAATCAAATGCTGGCCACAGTCCAACTTTACAAAGCTCTGGGCGGCGGCTGGAACAAAGATACGCCGCTGTAAGTGGATTCGACTGCGCCTCACTTCGTCTTAGCCGTATCCATGCTGATAAGACCTGAATTTGGACAAGATGGACGGGATGGGAAAGGCTGCGGTTTAGCACTTAGGCGTCCAAAAAACTTGAGCCTTTAAACACTACCGAACTTCGCCCAAGAACATCTGCGACCGCTCACATTACGTGAGTTTTTTGTCACGAAAATGTTTTGAAATTTGAAGAGTTTGGATTTAGGAAATCTGGAACTCAAAGATTGAAAACCAAATCCTTAGCCGTACCCGCGAGGCTAGGACTTGAATTTGGACACGATGAACAAGATGGAAAGGATGGGAAAGGCTACGGTTTAGCACTTAGGCGTCCAAAACGCTTGAGCATTTAAACACTACCGAACTTCGCCCAAGAACATCTGCAACCACTCACATTATGTGAGTTTAGAAATTGAGACTACCCCCATTGAAGAAGAGCAATGGGGGTAGTCTCAATTTTAATATATTTCGATTTTTGTCAAGAAAATTTTTGAAAAATTTGGGAAGGTTGAGAAGTTTGGACAGTTTGGATTTAGGAAATCTGGAACTCAAAGATTGAAAACCAAATCCTTAGCGGTATCCACGCTGTTAAGATACGGATTAGAGGTTTGGTGGCACAACACGATAGAACCTCTGCGTGGTTTGCGCCGCGTCAAAAAACTCGGCCACATTCAGATCGGGAGAGCCGGCCACAGAGCCAAGAACGTTCCATTGAACTAAATCGGTGGAGTACTCGACTGTGCCTCCCCAGAGGTAGCTTATGAAGAGACGGTATCCGCCGGGGGGCGGTGGAAGCTGGAGGGGGAGCGGCGGCGGGGGCACCTGTTCCACCGCGCCAGATTCAAGTTCATATAACTGGTAACCCCGCGTGACCATAGGCACGGCAGCCTCCAGGTTTGTGTACATGTCATTTCCAGCCGGGATCAATCCCTGAAGATTCTCATAGTTTTGCACCAGGACCTGTCCGAGGGGAGGTTCTGCCCAGTTTGTCTGAGACGCAAAAATGTCCCCTTGCTGACCTATGTAATAATTGGTGTACTCGGGTTGAATGATAATGTCCCCAATTTGTCCAACGCCATTGGTGAAACCTTGCACTCGTAATCCGTTGGTGGTTATCAGGTGACCGGCTGTATCCAATTGAAAGGCGCCAAGACGCGTGGCATACAGCGTGTTTGCCGTTGGATCGCGCACGGTGAAAAAGCCGAGGCCCATGATGGCAAGATTGGACGGAACGCCCGTTCCCATAATAAATCCCTGGCTGAAAAAATTGAGGTTACTACGTGTTGCCAGAAGATTGGCGTCGAACTGGCTCACTTCAAGGGCACCCACGACCAGCCAACCGAGATTTCCTTCAAAAGGCGGAGCCATCGGCGACCACAGTCCGCTGTTGGTGGCAAGCGGATAAAGATCGAAATTGGTGCGGGCAATTAGGTTCGGATCACTGCAACCCTCAAGCAGTATCTGGCCTCGCACGATGGAACTGCCATCGATCCGGTACTCCGTTATGACGCCATGCTGGTCGATGTTGAAACCCGTCACATACTCACCCGGGTCGCTATTCGATGCTGAACCCGCAACGTCAATTTGCACATCGCCCATGGAGGTTCCGGTAGAATCGGTGTAACCCTCAAGACGGAGTCCCGAGTAATGGACAAAATAGCCCGAACCATCGTTGTAGAACGCGCCAGCGCGGGTGGCGAAAAGGGCATTATCATTCGTCCGGCGCAATACAAAAAAGCCCCCGCCTTCTATGCCAATGTCGGTAGAAACCCCAGTGGGGATCAGGACACCCCGGCTAAAGGACTGCGGCGGTCCGGTATTGCTGGTGATTTGCAAATTTGGCACCAACTGTTCAAGAGTGCCTGGTTCCAACCAACCGGTTCCCGATGTTCCTGGCGGCACTGGTTGAGGCAATGGCCCGGCTGCGGCAGACCAGCCGAAACGCTGCCACCCTTGCGCGATCAGAGCCGATGGATTTTCGAAGTTCTGAAGCAAGATCTGACAAAAAACGTTTGATGAGCCGTCCGGAAAAGATGCCACGATATAGCCGTTGGATTGAATTTGGAAATTCGCCTCACTATTTGTGGTCTTAAGTTGCACGTCGCCGATCACGGTCAACGAAGAATCAACATATCCCTGCACTCTTTGGCCCATGTCCGTAAGGAGATACCCGGCCGTATCCGGGAATAGATCGCCAAACCGGGTAGCGCTTAATACGCCGTAGGCGGGGTCGCGTACGATGAGATAACCCGGTCCGTCTATGCTGACATCCCAGGGAAAAAACTCGGAGACAGAGGATATGTTGGTGGGGCCGGAAGGGCCGTTGGTAAGGGGGTACGGGCCGGCTAGGAGTAATCCTGGCGGCCCGGCGTTTGCCGGAGTGGAGGCGGATAGCACCAGCAAAAAGCTGGCAATTATTGCTTTCGGGAGGAAAATTCTTCCCGAGCTCAATCGGTTGTTACCCATGGCCACCGGTTAAGCATTTGCCATACCGGTGTGCCGAGATTTAGCCCCAGCACCTAGACGCACACAGCGGGTTTAACCCCCGACGGTTTGTGGCGCGTTTGTCCCGAAGCAATAAGATTCTTCCGGCAGATGATTCCGGCGAACCTGTCCAGGCTCCGCCGCGCCCGCCTTGCCGGGATGAGGCAGCACCAAAGTAGGACACGATGCGGACTTGAGAACCCTTTGAGTCGTGCCGCGCCGAAACATGCTCATGCGCCGGGATTTTGGCCCGCACATGACGATCAGGGCCGCCTGGGCTTCCCTGGCTTCGGCAATGATTTCTTCAGCCGGTTCGCCGAAGCGGACAATGACTCGGACCGCCTGTTCCGCGCCGAAAAAGAGTTTGGCCAGCTTGCGCAAGGCGGCCTGACTTTCGGCACAAAGTTGGTCGTTGATCTCCGTTTGCACGGGGAAAATGTTAAGATCAATCACGTGGAGCAACGTGACGCACACGGGTGACTCGGCGGCCATTTCCTGCACCGCCACCAGCGCGTTGGCCGGTCCGCGGAGCAATTCCAATGGCACGAGAATATGTTTACTTCTCATACTCTCAACGTATGTCCGGGATGACTAAGGCGTTAATTAAAAGCCCTCCTCGAATCGTTAAAATATCGTAAATGGGCCTATCGCCAATTACCGGTAAATTTTTTTCGACTTGCGCCATCAAACCGTTAGCCTGTGGGCGATTCAAAATGCGCTGGAATAGCATCAGTTTAATTGGAGCCGGTGTGCTGGGCGGGTCCCTGGCTCTGGCCCTCAAGCGGCGGCAATTGGCCACCAAGGTCGTGGCTTGTGTCCGGCGCGATTCCACCCTGGCCGAATGCAAAAGGTTGCAGATCGCGGACGTTGTGACGCAGAATCTCAAGGAGGCCCTCCTGGGTTCTGAGCTGGTTATCCTTTGCACCCCACTTTCTGAGATGGCCAAGATTGCCGCGGAGATGGGTGCGTCTCTGCAAAACGGCGCCATCGTCACCGATGTTGGTAGTGTCAAAGGCACGGTAGTGCGGGAATTGGAGCCCCTTGTGCAGAAGGCAGGAGGCGTATTCATTGGCAGCCATCCCATGGCCGGATCGGAAAAAACCGGCGTGGCGGCGGCCCGCGCGGAATTGTTTGAAAACGCGATTTGTCTCGTAACGCCGGGGCGCTATTCGCCGCTGGCCGCTGTCGCCAAAGTGGAGGATTTTTGGAAAGCCGTCGGCGGGATTCCGCTGCGCTTGACGCCCGAGGCCCACGACGAACTGGTCAGCCGGTCGAGCCATTTGCCGCACGTCGTAGCGGCGGAACTGGCCAATTATGTGTTAAGCCCGGTGCACCCCAAGGAACAGGGCCTGGTTTGCGCCAATGGCTTCCGCGACACGACGCGCATCGCCGCCAGTTCGCCCGAGATGTGGCGCGACATCGCCCTGGCGAATCGGCAGAATTTGGTTCGCGTGCTGGGTGTGTTCATCGAGGATTTGCAGGAGTTTCAATTGGCGTTGGATCGCCAGGATGTCACTGCCGTCGAAGAGTTTTTTGCCAAGGCCAAGCAGCGGCGGGACCTGTGGCGGGCGCATTCCAATGCGTCGCCGGAATGAGCAGCCACCCAAGTCATGCCATTACCCGAGGTCATCGAAATCATGCCGTTGGAGGGGCCGGTGTCGGCGGTCGTCACCGTGCCTGGATCCAAGAGCATCACCAATCGCGCGCTCATTCTTGCCGCCCTGGCGGACGGTCCGGTCACGTTGCGCGGGGCGCTTTGGAGCGAAGATACGCAAATCATGACCGCGGCATTGCGGCAGTTGGGATTTGCCATCGACCTGGAGCCGGACGAACAAGAATTTTGCAACCGCACCGTTCGCGTCCGGAGCCTGGGCGGAAAAATTCCCAACGCCGGCACGGCCGATAAGCCGCTGGAATTATTTGTTGGCAACGCCGGCACGGCCGCGCGATTTCTTTCAGCGCTCGTTTGTCTGGGAAAGGGCGTCTTCCGATTGCAAGGCACCGACCGCATGCACGAACGTCCGCAGGCCGCTCTTTTCGCCGCCTTGCGCCATTTGGGCTACCGCATCGACTCCGCCAATGACCGTTTGCCGGCCATCATCCACGGGACAGGGCCGCGTTCCGGGAGCTGCCGCGTTAATATCGAAGAAAGTTCGCAGTTCGCCTCCGCGCTGTTGCTCTGCGCCGGGGTTGGTGGATGGAAAGTGGAAACGGCCGGCGAATCCGATGAAGAAGCGCCCTACGTGGCCATGACACGGCAACTCATCGCAGCTTTTCCACGGTCCGGCGGCGAATTTCAAATCGAGGCCGATGCTTCCAGCGCCAGCTACTTTTGCGCGGCCAATTGGCTGATGACGCCGCATTCTAACATCAGCATCGCCGCCTTTCCAAAATCGGATTGGCAGGTCGATGCTGCTTTTCCGCGCTTTTTGCCGTTGCCCAAGGAAATTTCGCGCCGACGCCAGCTTGGCGACAGCATCATGACTGCCATTGTCGTGGCTCCTTTTGCCGACGCGCCGACGCGATTTCGGCAATTGGAGCGCCTGCGCGTGCAGGAGTGCGAGCGTGTGGCTGCGCTGAAAACGGAATTGACCAAATGCGGGGCCAAAGTCGTCGAGCAGGACGATGACTTGACTGTTTTTCCCGGCAAAGGCGCGTTGCACGCCGCGGAAATCGAGACTTACAACGATCATCGCATGGCCATGTGCTTCGCGATCCTGGGATTGAAAATAAAAGGGATTCGTATCAAGAATCCTGCGTGCGTGAAAAAAACATTCCCGAATTTTTTCCAAAAGCTGGCCGGTCGGGCGCCCTTGGGCCTCGGCGCGGCCATTCTCGATGCCCGCAACGCCCGTCCTTTGCCGGAGGCGGAACTTTTTGCTGATTAACAAAACTTGAATTCAAAGAACATTGTCATCGCCATCGACGGCACCAGCGCCAGCGGCAAAAGCACCAATGCCCGCATGGTGGCGCGGGCGCTGGGCTACATCTACGTCGATACCGGCGCGATGTACCGCACGCTGGCCTGGCATTGCCTGCAAAAGAATGTCGATGTGCACGACGCCAAAGCCGTGGCTGCCTCGTGCCGCCGCTGGAAGACAACTCTCGAATGCGTGGAACAATCCGTGCGCCTGCTGGTGGATGGCTACTATCCCGCCAGGGAAATTCGCACCGATGCCGTGACCGCAGCCGTGCCGCACGTCGCCGCCGTTCCGCCGGTGCGCCGTTGGATGAAAGAGAAACAGCGCGAGTGCATCCGCTTTGGAAATCTGGTGATGGAAGGCCGGGACATCGGCACCAATGTCTTCCCGGAAACGGACTTCAAATTCTATCTCGACGCCAGCTTGCATGAGCGGGCCAAACGCCGCTCCGCCCAAGGCGTGCAGGAAAATCTGGCCGCCCGCGACCAGCGCGACAGCCAGCGAGCCGACGATCCCTTAATGATCGCCCTCGGCGCAACCGTCATTAATAATTCCGCACTAACCCCCGAACAAACCAGCGCCATGATCCTCAAGGAAGTCCACGAAAAACTTAAGGCCGCTGGAACTTAACCTTCCTCATACACCACGGTAGGGCCGAGACTCCGTCGAGCCCTGATTCGATTTCTGACAGAAAAACCTCGATTTCAGCCAAAGAAAAATTTGGAAATCAGAAAATCAGGAAATCCTTTCGTGAGTTTCTGAGTTCCAGATTGGCCCTCTTTGGGAGAGGGCGATGCGATTGTGTGGGACCCTTTTACTTTACATCGGCTTCGCTCCGCCCTTGCTTGCAGACCTGATACAGATTATTGTGTTTTTGTGAGTACAGTGACCGAAATCAAACAAGCTGTGAGCAAGCTGCCGCCCCTAAAGAAACTGGAGCTTGTCCGATGGTTGCGGACGCAAGTGGACGACCGACTCAGCGACGATGAGATGATGGCGATTGCAGCCGAAGGAGCACGAGCGTTGGACGAGCGGGAAGCAGTCTATGCCAAACGCAAGGCGCGGTGAGGTCTGGCAGGTTGACTTTGGTATGGCGGCTAAGGTACGCCCGGCCCTGGTCCTTGGCTGCGACATTGCCGACCAAGACAGGATGTTGGTGGCGGTTGTTTATCACACCACCGCGTTGCGCGGATCGAGATATGAGGTTTCCATGAGAGTTTTGGGTCTGGATGAAGGCGGATTCGACGCGCAAAGCCTCTACACCGTTCCGGCAGTCAAACTCATTCGACGACGCGCTGTCCTGACTACAGTCCAAGTGAAACAAGTAGAGGAACGGGTGAAGCTTTGGCTTGGATTGACTTAATTGGGCGTACTTTGTTCCTTCCTTGCTGCTATGGATCGCTGGCCGATAAACTTCGAATCCTCAGCAAAAATGACCGATAAAATATGCGATTGTGTGGGTCTGACCCGTTTAGACCCGTTTACTTTTTGCAGTGACGAAGGCTACGCAGGTTAGCCAGCCTCTCTGGCTCCTTTCTCTAGTCGCCTTCGACCCACTTTTTCTGTGCGATTTTCGATCCGACGGCTGCTATAACTTGAATATGACGCCGGATAGCGAATTGCTCCGCCTCTATGCGCGAACTCGTTCCGAGGAAGCATTTGCCGAATTGGTGCAGCGGCACGTCAATCTCGTCTATTCCGCCGTGCTGCGCCGCTTAAACGGAGACACGCATCTGGCGCAGGATGCCGCCCAAACCGTTTTCGCCGACCTTGCGCGCAAGGCCGCGTCGCTTTCGCGGCGGGCGACGCTGACGGGCTGGCTTTTCACCAGCGCGCATTTTGCCGCTGCGGAAATTGCGCGCAAAGAGAGCCGGCGTCGTGGCCGCGAGGAGAAATATATGCGCGAACCTGATTCCCAGACTCCGACCGATCCCGCTTGGGAGGAACTGCGACCGGCCATCGACGAAGCCATGCTTCAACTCAAGGAAGCCGACCGCGAGGCGATCCTGCTGCGTTATTTTGAAAATCGCCCGCTGGCCGAAGTCGGCGCGAAACTCGGCCTGCGCGAAAATACCGCGCGAATGCGTGTGGAGCGGGCGTTGGAAAAATTGCGCGCTCTGCTTGCCAAGCGCGGCATTGCCACGACCTCCGCTCTGGTTGCGACGATTTCCGCCCATGCCGTCCAGGTTGCGCCGGCGGAGATGGTCACGGCGTTGGCCGCCACTTCAATCTCGGCTACGGGCGCTGAAACGTTGACACTCCTAAAAATTATGACCGCGACAAAACTAAAGCTCGCCCTCGGCACTCTCGTCATCGTCGGCGCGACCACTGCGCTGGTGGTGCAATATCAAGTCCAGAACAGACTGCGCGCGGAAAACGAATCTTGGCGCCGGCAAGTGGCACAACTGCAAGCCGATAATGACGCACTTTCAAACCGGCTTACGACGGCGCGCGACTCCAATCCGGTTCCCGACACGCACTTGAGGGACTATCTGCGGCTGCGCGCGGAAGTCGGACTCTTGCGCCAGAAAACAAATGAATTGGGAAAGCTGATCGAAAAAGATCACTTGCGGCGAGCAACGGGTGACTCGCAAGCGTCGGACGAAACGACTCCAGCCGAAGAACAAGAACGGCAAATCTCGACTGCGAAAATGAGCGATGCCAAAACACTCGTGCTGGGAGAATATCTTTATACCCAGGACCATAAAGGGCAACTGGCCACGAACGTTGATCAATTCGCCTCCTATTTGACAAACTCTGATCCAAAGTTGACCGACACTAATAATTTTGAACTGGCTTACGCCGGATCGATTAACGGGCTGACCAATGCGAGCTCAGTGATTATGATCCGGGAATCTCAAGCATGGCAAACATTGAATGGCAAATGGGCTAGGGCGTATGGTTTTATGGATGGTCATGCGGAAATTCATGTTCAGGAATCGGACGACTTTGACGCTTTTGAACAACTGCACTCCATTTCACCACCAACAGATCAATAACATCAATTTATATTTGGGTTTCGCCCTCCCGCACAAAAAGAATCCCGAGGGGATTAAATCATTCAGCCCAGGGTTGGACCGATTCCGAGAGGGACTACCCTGGGCAACCTTAATGAGGTCTCATACCCCGAAGGGGTTGAATCAAATCGGTTAATCGGGCAAGCTCACCCCATGCCAAAATCGCTCGCGAAGATTCTGGTCCACACGGTTTTCTCAACCAAAGAACGACGTCCTTTCCTGCGCGATCCCGCGTTGCGCGATGAATTGCATCCTTGTCTTGGCGGCGTGGGATTGATTCAACCGCTTTTAGGGTTGATGGGATCTTGTTGACATATACCCAGGGTGGCTCCTTCGTCGCAACCACTGGGCTGAAAGCTATACGTTGGGATTGGGGAAGATGTGGGGCCGGGGAATAATCCTTGAAATGCCTTTTCCCATTCCCTTGACAATCATTCCTCTGACAAACTCTCCTCGAATTGAATAATCTTGACGAGTCGGCTTTCTTTCTTTCTGATTGGTTCTTGCTTGCATTCCCAATTAATAGTGTTATTATGCCCCTGATGCAGCGCTTTTGCGCCCATGAGAGACTGTATGCTTCGTTCGAGGCCGGCCAAGGCCGGTCCTTTCCCGGGCGTTCGACGGCTTTTTCTCACACCCAGGCCGGGCGCACAGAAACGAAATCGGGAACAACCCTCCAACCAACCCAAAAAGAACCCACGCCAGTAACGGTGAATATAAGTGAATATCGGTGGATAACGGTGAATATCAGTAAAAAAAGTTTTTTCGCCCGCCAAAATTTACATGGGCGACGGCGGCGCGTGTTTCCCCGGCTCTACCAAGGTCTCGCGGGAGCTCGCCCCTCCCGTTTTAAGCGGAGGCCAGGGTAAGGTGAGCTTTTATCCGATTTCGGGTAACTTGTTGATTTCAATGATTATTTCAGGTAATTCCGAGCAATGAATTTCCGCAACGCAACCATGATCGGAGCCACTCTTGTCACACTGGCGATCCAAAGTCCTGCATTGCGCGGGCAGGACGCCGATGCCCACCTCCAGGCCTATTTCAAACAATACCTGGACCAGCATTTTCGCCTGCAACCGACCGAGGCCACAGGCTTGGGCGATCATCGCTTTGACGGTCTGCTGGACGACATCTCCGCCGCGGCCCGCGAACGCTGGGTGCAGCTTGATCGCGACACGCTGGCCCGCCTGCCCAGAGAGGTGAATTACCCCCAATTGACCCGCGATGGACAGATTGATTTCGAGATTTTCCAGCACGAGTTGCAGACGTCGCTATGGTTGACTGAAAATACGCGCCCGTTCGAGGAAGACCCGCGCACCTACGGCGCTTATATCAATGACAGCGTCTATAACCTTTTGACCAGGTCAACCCAGCCCAAGGAAGTCAACATCTCCAATGCGCTGGCGCGAATGGCGCGCATTCCGGACGTGATCGCAGTGGCGCGCCAAACCTTGACCCATCCGCCGAAACCCGTCCTCGAAACGGCGATCCTCCAAAACCGGGGCGCGATTTCATTTTACGAAACCGAGCTGTTTCAGTTCACGGGCGAAACGCCGCAACTTGACAAGCTCAAGAGAGCTGCCGCGTTGATCGCGACCGATTTGAAGTCCTACCAGCAATTCCTCGAAGGCGATTTGATGTCGCGCGCGACAGGGGATTGGCGTTTGGGCAAAGAGAAGTTTTCGCGCAAACTGGACCTGGTGCTGAATTCGGGCATGACAGCGGACGAAGTCCTCAGCGACGCGCAGGCGGAATTCGCCAGGGTGCAGCGCGACATGTATGTGATCGCCCGCCAGCTTTGGAACCAATACTTCCCCCAAAAACTCCTGCCGCCCGATGATCCGGCCGGCCGGCGCGAAGCCATTACCAAAGTCATCGACGCCATCGACAAGGAACATGGCAAGCCGGAGGACTTGATCACCGACGCCCGCGCGACCGTCGAAAAAATCAAGGCCTTCATCCGCGAACATGACGTGCTGCGCCTGCCCGAGCCCAATCGCTGCGAAGTCGTCGAAATGCCCGAATTCCGCCGGGGCAATTCGGTGGCTTACATGGACAACGCCCCACCGCTGGACCCCGGCGCGCCCAGCCTTTACGCCGTCAGTCCGCCGCCGTCGAATTGGGACGCCAAACGCGTCGAAAGCTTGCTGGAAGAATACAACAGTCACATGTTGCAAATCCTGACCATCCATGAGGCGTTCCCGGGCCATTACGTGCAATTGGCCTATGCGGCCCTCGTGCCATCGTTGATTCGCAAAGTTTATGGGTCGGGCGCCTACATCGAAGGATGGGCCGTCTATGGCGAGCAGAATATGCTTGACATGGGATACGGTGACGGCGATTTGCGGCTGCGCATGATGCAATTGAAATTCTACCTGCGCGCCGTGGCCAATGCCATCCTGGACCACAAAATGCACTGTGACAACATGAGCGATGACGAGGTGTTGAAATTTCTCCTTGACGATTGCTTCCAATCCGAAGGCGAGGCGCGGCTGAAAGTCATCCGGGCCAAGCAAAGTTCAACGCAGTTGAGCACTTATTTTGTCGGCCGAATGGGGCATTACCGGTTGCGACAGCAAATCCAGCGCGAGCAGGGGGATGACTTCAGCATCGGCCGCTATCACGAAGCAGTCATTTCATGCGGATCGGTTCCGATGAAGTATCTGCCGGAGCTGGTCAAGACGCGGTTGAGCCAGCCACGATGAGAGATCCCGATTCAGGCAGCCTTTTGCGTGGAATCGGCGGCAGGGCCGGGGTAATCGAGGCATTCGCGCACAACGCGCAGCAACGTGTTTGGGCGATAGGGTTTGGGCAGAAAATTTCGTTCATGGACATTGGCCAATTCCGTGCCCCTCTGGCCCGCCGTGTAGCCGCTGGTGAAGATCACGCGCAAGCGCGGGTCCTCGCTTTGCAATCGGTCCGCCAGCTTACGCCCGGTAAATCCATCCGGCATGACCATATCGGTCAGGAGCAAGTGGATGTCCCCGCAGCGCCGCGACCATTGCGCCAGCGCTTCGACGCCTGAACTGGCCGACAAGACGCGGTAACCGTCGGTTTGCAGGACTTGCGATACGAGATCAATCAAATCAGGTTCGTCATCCACGACCAAAATGGTTTCGCGCGCGATGACTGGTTTAGGCGTCGGTGATGTCTGGCTCGCCTGTGCATTCGGCTGGGCCGGCAGGAAAATGTGAAAGACACTTCCCTGATTCACCTGACTTTGCACTTCAAACCAGCCACGATGTTGTTTGACGATGCCGTAGGCGGTAGCCAAACCCAGTCCGGCGCCCTGGCCGGCAGGCTTGGTGGTGAAGAATGGCTCAAAGATACGGGGCAAATTTTCGGGCGGGATGCCAACACCCGTGTCGCGAACGCTCAAACGGACAAATTCGCCCGCGCGTGCTCGAGGTTTAGACGAAATGTCCGAAGCCTGAAGGGTGACAGCCTCGGCGGTGATGGTCAGTCGGCCTCCCTTGGGCATCGACTCGCGCGCGTTGGCGGCCAGGGCCGCAAGCAAATTGTCCATCATTGTCGCGTCGGCGCTGATGCGCGGCAGGCCGGGCCTCGCTTTCACATCCAACTTCACCGCGGGCGTGAGGAGACGGGGGAGCTTGTCAGCAGCGATGGCAAGGATGTCGTTTACCTGAGTGGGCAGCAGTTCCACAGCCTGTTCCCGGCAAAACGTCAACAATTGGCCAACCATTTTGGCAGCCTGTTGCGCGGCTGTGTGGATGTTCTGTAATGGCCGGTAATCAGGAGAGTCAGGCGAGATGCTTGCCAGCAACATGCTGGCGTTGCCTTGCACCACGGCCAGAATATTGTTGAAATCATGCGCCACGCCCGCGGCCAGTTGACCCACCGCTTCCAGCTTTTGCGCCTGCCGCAATTGGGTTTCCAATTTGATCCGCTCGGTGATGTCCTGGGCAATGGCCAGCAGGAATGGTTGGCCATCCAGTTCGATGAGTTCCACGGATAAAAGGATATCCCGCAAATCTCCCGATTTCGCGCGGAACCGGCAAGAAAGCTCGTGCACCGACATTTCGTGGCCGAGCATTTCCAACATGGCGCGCTCATCTTCGGGTTCCTCCCAAATCTGCAACTGCCGCGCCGTATGGTCGATCAATTCATCCCGGTGATAGCCAACGAGGCGAAGGAAGCCGGCATTGGCATCCACAAATTTCTCATTAAGCAAAGATTGAATGGCCAACGGAAACGGGCTGGCCTGGAATGCCTTGGAGAACCGTTCTTCGGATAGACGCAGGGATTCCTGGACTTGAATTCGGTCGCCGATTTCCTTGTTGAGCCGCTCATTGGCGGATTGCAATTCCTTCGTGCGTTGGGCGACCAGTTGGTCGAGCGTCTCAAGGTCTTTGATTTGATTCGAGGCGTTCATGGCGCTGTTCTTTGGATGCGAGGGCGCGGGCAGATTGTTGTTGTTCGGTCAAATTCTCCTTCGGCTCGTGTTGCGATGCTAAAGCCAGTGGCTATAGCTTGATGACACAAACTACTCGTGACTCGTTGATGAAACCTGCTTGTCTTGCCCATCATGCGACTGCTTTATATCGGCAGAGAAAAAGGGGAACTTTAGTTGGCGACCGTCAGTGTTTTCGTCAGTCCTTGCTCCGTTTTTAGTGGTGACCAACAGGTTACAAATAGGACGGTGCGGTCCTGGCCAATGTCAGCCAAATCAATGAATTCCCCAGCGCCTGCAGATCATCGCCAGCTTAAGCATTTGGCTATAAGGGACGGCTTTGGCTTGGAATGGTTTGATGGCCCTTCCTCTGCGATAAAGCCGTGCCCGTTCAACGGGACGCTGCCACATGGTCACTGCGGGCCTCAGGCGCGTCTTGCAACGGCGCGAATTACGAGGCGAACTTTTGCGCAGTGGGACTCGGCGTAAGCGGGATGTTGATTTGCGTGGCATGGCTCGTGAAATCGATAGTTCTCCTGCTCATTAAATGCTTGCGTGATAACCCAGTCTCTTCACAGTCATACATCGGAATCGCTGGCCGAAACTTTAATCGCCTCCGTAGAGCTTGGGATCCTTGCGCCAATCCTTGTCTTTATCGTGCGCCATTGCGGTGACACGAGGGCGGCGCTCCCGCAGCCGGAGAGATTCGAGACCGCAGAAATAACCGCTGGACGCCACGTTTTTGCCCGTGCATTCCAGACGCAAAACATATGGACCGGGCTCCGGCCAAAAATCCAATAGATGGGATTCCTCATTGACAATCCTGGCGTTATAGAAGTCCTGAGGTCCACCGAGCTTAATGCCGTTGAGGGAAGCTTGATAAATGCCAAAGTCCGGCGCCTTCGTTGCGTTGAGCAGCAGCCGCACGGGTTCTTTATTAGTGACAGTAAAGCGCATTTCCACCCATGCTTCCTGAGGGGCAGCCGGTTTGTAGAGGAGTTGGGGATCATCATAGAGGTCCAGTTGTTGCGCTTGAGCTTCGCCCTCGCCGTGAAATTGGGCGTCAACAAAATTGGTCGCCGCCACGATCAAGCGTTCCAGACTGGGCAGGCGCCGGGCATGGGCGTCCGGCGCGCGGTAATCGAAGGTCGGCTCACCGGTCTGGTACCAAAACGCCACGCTGGAATAATCATCCTCGCGCTCGTTCCAACTCATGCTTTTGTAATTCGGATTTTCGTCCGGCGATATCCAGCCCCAATGTTCAATCGTGACCCGGATGCCGGTATTGAAGATGATCGGATCATTGATATGCCAGCGATAAGCTTCGGCATGGCCGCCGACGATCCCCCATTGGTCGAAGTAAGGGCAACCGTAGTAGGGAGTGTTGCAGGGCCGCAATCCCCAGGCCATCAGGAAATAGTCCTCCGTGCCCGTGCCCCAGATCGATGCGGTTTTCTCGCCGTCGATGTAGATTTTTTCGTCACCCTCGCCGAACCAGGCCGGGCTGCGCGTCCGCACCGCCAGCACGGTGCCGACATAGTGCCCTTTTCCCTTGGTGTCCAGGATCAGATAATCCTTGCCATGCTCGGCGGGGTATTCCTGCCGATACTGCGCATAAAAGTAAGGAGTGTCCCTGGGCAACTTTTTCTTTTTGACCCAATCGATGTTGTAATAAAGCAGGCTTAATGGCTTGTCGCCTTGGTTGATAATCTCGATGCGGGCCGATTTCCGAAATGGCATCGGCCAAAAACAATTATAGGCCGAGCCATCCGAAACGACCACGGGCAGGCTGATGACCTCGTGACGCTGGCCAAAACAACTGGCAAAGAAATCGCCCACTGGCGCTTCCACTCCGGGCCGCTTGCGGCCATCCCAATAGATGCGCAAAAGCAAATCCTGATGCGTGGCGGAACCGTTCCTGGCCCAGTCCTGTTTTTCCGGCCCGAGAAACGTCATCCAGATGTGGTTGATCACGCCGGGACCTTCTTCATCCAGCAGAACATGGGTTTGGCCTGGCGCGACCCTGAAGTTGTCCCAATTGCTCATTTCATTGGTGTCGCCGCGCGGCGGAGCTTTGGGATTGAGTTTTTCCTCTCCAATACGCCGAACCTCACCTTCGCGCATCGTGGAGGTGGCCCTCATGGAACGTCCATCCATCGGTTTAGCCAGGTCTTCCAGAGGGCCGGCGTTGGCAAGTTGGATGGCGGCGAAAAATAACAGTGCGCCAAGGACGGGACCCGCATGGAGACCTGCCGGGCGGTTGAAGACGGCGCAGGCATTGAAAAGCATCGTCATGTGTTTCAAACTATTTTAGGACGGCCAGTTCGGTCAATCCGCGAAGCGCGACACGCTTCAATCACGGCACAGATCGGGTCAGGTTTAGGCTGGCTCCCAACACGCTCTCATCAACCAACGGCCATCACCAGCAGCGGGAACGCCGCCGCGGAGCAAGCGTTTCCGGCCAACGAGGCGAAAAGACTTTTGAAAATGGATGGAACGGGTTGAGCCGCCTTGGCCGAGGGCGCATAACGGCAGATCAGATAGATCAAGCTTCCCTCAACCACCGTAATCGCCGCTTCCGCTATGGCCACAGCCAGCGCCGGCTGCAAATTGATCCCGAGCCAGACCAAAGCCAAGAACAGCGGGTAGGTGACCAGATGCATTCCCATGATCCAGAGAACGAACAAACGCGGCGTGCGCCAGCGCCTCAGCAACCCCAGCACGCATCCCGCTTCCACGAGTATCGCAGCAGTCACCGAAATAATCGTCTTGGGTTGGAGGAGGCTCTCTTCGCGTATATCAGCAATCGGGTCGGCCAGGAGGGGAACCGCAGGAAACAACAGCATGGCGATAAGAACCAGGCGGCCAAAGTTACCATGTTGATTGACGCCGCTCATGCTTAAAAGGCTAGATCATCCGATGGGGCAGGGAAAGAGAAATGCGCGAAAAGACTGGCTAATAAACCGGAATGAGAGGATGGTTGACCCAAGGAAGGAAAGAACCTGGTGTATCGTCGTCTGGCCATGCTGCACTGGAAATCCGTTTGGATTCCCGCCGTTATTGGTCTTTCCTGCTGGGTGCCCTTGTCGTGCGCAGACGACGCCGGCCAAAAAGCCGTGGCAGAAACCCGCCAGGCTTTGGGCAAGGAGAGATTCAAGACAGATTTGGCGGACTTTGACCTTTCAACTTCTCCCGAATTACGCGCTCGCGAAGCGATCTTGAAGGAGGCGGTGGTAGAGCCGGCTCCCACAATGACAAATGCCGTTTTACCGGGCTACAGCAGGTATGGGGGCTCCCTGGTTTCCCAGCCAAAGGTCATTCCTTTAATCGTGAGTCCTCTGGACTTGATGGAAACCGTGGAATCCAACTCCGCGGCGGTCGTTTGGAAATTGGCCTCCCCGGGCAGGTTAGTCAATCCGGGGCCGGGCCGCGTCCCTTGGTATAGTTGGGACGATTGTCGCAAAACCCTTGACGCCAAAGGGCCTCGTCTCGACCGCGCCTCGGCCTCGATTCTTGACGGCCCAATCCGCTTTGATCTGGGCCGCAATCCGAACGCCAGCTATCTGGGTCCTCCGGCCCTGTATCAATTAAGAGGCTTGACGCTCTTGCTTGACAGCCGGATGCTGCTGGCCCTGCGTGATGGCAATCTTGCGGCGGCATGGACCAACCTTTTGGCCGCGACGCGGCTTATGTCGGCTTGGGAAACGGAACCTCCACAAATATTCCACCTCGCCAGATTTGCGACCACGGAACTGGCCTTCGCAGCCACATGGCAGGCGCTCCAAACGAACGGGTGGTCGGACGCGCAGCTTGCCGAGTTGCAAGCGGAATGGGAATCCGTTGATTTCTTTACCCAACTGCCGGAGACCGCCGCCTACCAGCGCGCCAGCGAAGCGGACGCCTCGGAGGGGGAACGGCTCATGCCAAAGCCGGATGTGCCCTTCGGAGAGTTCATGGCATGGGCTTTTCGGTTCCCCGTCATGGTCTGGCAAATGTTAAACGAAGAAAGGCGGCGCGAGCAGTATCTTCAGCATGGAAGCTTCGTTGATGAAGCAGCCATGTTGCTGCACTATCGCGATGCCGAAGTTGAACTTCGCCGTGCCGTGCAGGCTCCAACCTGGTCGGATATGCTCCGGCTTCCAGGTTTGGCGCGCCCTCATCCATTCAACTCGCGCGCGATGGATAATCAAGATTTGCTGGGTCACGCTGCCGTCGCCGAAGCCCAGCGGCGGATCGTCATCGCGGCCCTCGCGCTCGAACGCTATCACGCCCGGTATGGCACATATCCTCAGGCACTGTCTGCGCTTGCGCCGGATTTCCTGAGGAAGCTCCCGGTCGATTTTATGGACGGCCAGCCTTTACGCTATCGCCTCACTGGAGACGGACATTTCATCCTTTACTCAGTCGGGCTGGGTTGCACTGACAACGGGGCACGATGGCCCCCGCGAGAGAGGACTGGCCTGTTCGGCGATAGGTTGGACCGATTGATCACTTCGGCAATTGTCTGGCCGTTGCCTGCTTCGTTGGCCGCGGTTGAAGCAGTCCGTTTGGATGAGTCAAGGATGCATCAACAACGCCTGCACCCAGGCCGGCCATAGTGCTGTGAAGCTGCGCATTTGGGTGAAGTTTTACCGATGATGCTTTGAAGCATTCTTCGAAGGGAGCGGTTCTTGGTAAAACCTGATTTGGCGTCCTTCAATCGTCATCGTCCTTATGACTGAATACAAAGGCGGCATGGACAGGCGCCGGCATTGGAGAAGCGGCGCCGCGCACGGATTTCCAAATCACTTCATTCAGCAAGTACTCATCCGTCGCGTCTTCTTTGGCAAAGTTCATTTTCAAACCCCCGCCCCAGGCAGCACGCTCATTTTTCTCGTCCAAATTAACGGCATTGGGCGTGGCATCATAAGGCCGCGGGTCCGGCTGGGATTGAAAAGAGTCAAACATCGGCGTCGCGGCCGCATCGAATTGCGTCATCGGCTTAAGGCCAAGAATTAATTCCATCGTGCGCAACATGCTCGTGGTCGAATACATCGTGGAATCTTTGCCGGCGCGCCTAGTGTAGGGGCTGATGGCCAATGCCACCGTCCGGTGCGCATCGACGTGATCCGAACCATTTTGGGAATCGTCCTCAACCACGAATATGGCCGTTTGCGACCAATATTTCGAATGGCTTACAGCTTCAACGATGCGCCCCAAAGCCAGATCATTTTCCGCCACGAAGGCGGTGGGCGTGGGAAAAAACGGCGTGGCGCCGTGCGTATGGTCATTGGGCAAGCGGACAATTTGCAGCGCCGGCATTTGATCAGCCGCCTCGAATCTCCTGAATTCGGAGATGAATCGGTCCGCTCTTTTTAAATCGCTGTAGCCGAGATCGAATCCCCGATACATCGGATCAATGTGCCCTTGCAGACCCTTGACCTTGGCTTTCGCCGGAGGGTTCGCCTTCTCGTTATAGTTGACAAATTCACCATAGCTTATGTAGCTCAAGCCCGCGTCGTGGGCGCGGTCCCAAATATAGCCCCCTGAGGACGCGGCGATGGGAAAGTTACCTTCGCCCGGATAAGGAAACTTGCCGTTCTTATTGTGGCCATAATTCAACGGCCATGTTTTCTCCACAAAATCGTTGCAGTATGCGCTCATGCTCCACTCGTGCCCGCTCGCGCTGACCTCGGCATCCGCGTAAAAATTGTCCAGCAACACGAACTCGCGGGCCAGCTTGTGATGATTGGGCGTGACTCGCTCCGGGAAGAGACACAGCTTGGCGTCGCCATTGCCTTGCTCGATGTCGCCGAAGACCTGGTCATAGGTTCGATTCTCCTTGATAATATATATGACATGCTTTATGGGAGAAGGATCGCCGACTTTGGCCGGAATCGGGCTGCCGCCGGGCGGCGCTTTGGATACTGCATTGTCCGCCTTAAGAGGGGTGCAAGCATAAGCCTCGGCCGTCCATGCCGCCATTTGTTGCTGCCAATGATTGCGGTCAGGCAAATCGATCACGCTCAGCGTCCCCCGATACAATGTCCCGATATATTCCGGGTTCTTCCTGCCAGGCCACGGCCCAAGAGGATTGGCGTAGGTGGTCGCGCCCTTTCCATTCGCCACAATTAACTGTCGCCCGTCCGGTGTCACGCGAACAGAAGTCGGATACCATCCGACCGGAATGAAACCATGCGACGCACTTTTGCCGCGATGGCTGACATCGAAGACCGCGATGGCGTTGACGTTGGCGTTTGCCACGAACAAAGTTTTTTCGTCCGGTGAAAGCGCAAGGCTGTTTGGAGTCGAGCCGGGTGGAGCATCGGGAAAGAACGCCGCCCAAATTGTTTCCAGCTTTTTGCCGGTGGCGGTCTCAAAGACCGTGACGGTGTTGCGGTTGGCATTGGCGACGTAGAGCAGCTTGCCGGAATGGGTCAGCGCCATTTCGCACGGATGGTCCTCCGTTTGCCAGCGCGTCAAGACCTGGCCGGCGTGAAGATCCAAAACGCTGACGGCCGCCTGCGCCCAGAGGCTTGCGTATAACCGCTGCCGCTTTTCGTCCAGGCAACACGCGTAAGGGTAGGAATGCTCCGGGTCCTGCCCATAGAATCCGACTTCCCCGCGCTTTTCGGCGGCGGCGGTATCGAAATCCTCGGGCGGAATGACAGGGGACATGGCCAAATGCGCAGGCTTCATGCCGACATTAAAATCGGTCGTGATCGGATTCGGACCCAATTCCACTTCCGCGACGCCGTCGCCCAAAACATCAGCCACAAAAAGCCGTTTTTGCGAGCGATCCACCGCCAAACCACATGGCACAGCGCGCAAGGTTCGTTCATGCACTTTTATCTGGGTATGATTCGTCAATTGCCCATCAAGGAAGGAGAACCGATGCACCACCTCATCCCCTCCGCCGCTGCAATAGAGCGTTTTCCCGTCACGCGATAAAATAAGCCCATAAAACGCCTCGTTCAATCGCACCCGGCTTTTGACCGTGCCCAAGTTCAAATCAACGGCCACGATCTCATGCGGAGTATAACCCGCGAGCAACACCGCGGCGTATCGTCCCTTCGGTTCTACGGCTACGTTGACCGGAAAGCAGTTGCTCAGATCGATTTGACGCCCGGCTGGGCGCACCGACCACTGATTATGTAACAACATCGAGCCATCCGCCTGCAATCCCGGCCATTTGACGCCGGCACCAGCACCGGCCTCCGTCGTTTGACCGCGCCCTTGGCCAAAGCAGGCTTCCCCTGCCACACAAAGCAGACAAAACAAAAAACAAAAATGTACTCGCATAAATTGGAACAACTGCGAAGACGCGCCTGCCAACTGTTTACACACAACCCCGCCGCAAGCAACCGCGCACGCCCTGGAAATTTTTCCACAACCATGGCCATTAACCAAGAAAAAGGTAGGTGACAAATGCGGCACACTGGCGGAGTTTGACAAAAACATCAATAAATGGACATCCTCTGTGGGTAATAACAAAATGAGCCATTGAACAGACAGAATTATGGCCGGAAAGGCCCCGGGGCGCGGAAGAAACGGGCTGATCTTCCGTTTCAGGAGAAGGTTGTCATCCTGGAAAAATTACGCGACCGTAGCCGGCTGTTTGCCCAGAATCCGCTCAGGTCGCGAAGTCGCACTTCACCGCTTGTTTCTGGGAGGAAGCTTGGGCATATCAAACCATGACTTCGGCTTCGCTCACTTTGAACAACTTCGACTCATCCGCTTCCGCCGCAAGCCAGTCCTGAATTGCCTCGCGAGTCTTTTTCAATGCCTATTCGCGCGTGCGCCCTTGCGAGTGGCATCCTTTGAGCGCGGGCAACTCACTGAAACACCACCCTCATGTTCAATCAAAGTCACACGATAAGTTGTCATGATCGGAAAAAACTCCGGTTAAACCTGCAATTCAAGTTTGCGCTTACTCAAGATAATTGGACACGCTCAAGTTGGCTGAAACATCTGATCTTGCAAAACCAGAGTGGTGCCATATGGTTGTGAGGTATGGCGAGCATCATTTTGAAAGACATCCCGATGGAACTGCACGCGCAATTGAAAAACGAGGCGGCCGCCAATTTCCGCAGCCTCACCCAGGAGGCCATGAGTCGGCTGGAAAGGACGTTTCAGATTGATGCCGCGCTGACGACCAAGCGCGATCAAAAGTGGATCGATGAGGCCATCGCCAGCGGGCCGGAAACGCCATTGACTGAAAAGGAAATGAACGCCATCCGTGACCGGGTCTTGAGAGACAAGAAGTGAGCGCCGACAAACGCCCGCGCTTCTTGCTCGACCTTGCTGAGGAGTTAACGTGGCTCAAGGACAATGCGGGCGTAGATGTCGCGGAACGGTGGTATCAAGCCCTGCTCATAACGCTTAGATTTATTGAAAAGAACCCGTTTATTGGGCGTGAGCGAAAAGATTTGTCCCCGGCTGGCATTCGTTCCTGGCGGGTGCGCGGCTTCACGCGTTGGCTCATTTTTTACGCCGTAAGTTCCAAAAAGAAAATCGTCTTTTATCGGGTTCGTTCCGGCACGATGAATTTGGTCGTAATGAAAATTGAGTCGTAAAGCCCCCGCGTTTGTTTATGGCTTGTTCCCCATCACGGCGTTGCTATCGTGAGGCATGGACATCGCTCCGCCGCGGATAATCGACCTCCCGGCCGTTCCGCCGACTATCGAAGTCGCAGGGCTGACGAAGTTATACGGCGACTTTACGGCGGTAAACGATTTGTCCTTCTCGGTGCGGCCAGGAGAAGTGATCGGCCTGGTCGGGCCCAATGGGGCGGGCAAAACAACAACTCTGCGCTGCCTGGCCGGCATCATTCCCCCCACGCGCGGCGCGGTGCAAATCTGCGGGTTCGACATCGTTCGCCAGCCCATCGAAGCCAAACGGCGGCTGGCTTTTTTCTCCGATGAACCGCGCCTGTTCGATTATTTGACAGTGTACCAGCATCTCGTCTTTATCGCGCGCATTTACAGCGTGGCGAATTTCGAGGAAACGGGACTGCGCCTGCTGGAGGAGTTGGAAATCGCCGATAAGAGGGACAAACTGCCGGTGGAACTCTCGCGCGGGATGAAACAAAAGCTGGCCATCGCCTGCGGGCTGCTTCATGCGCCTTCGGTCATCTTTTTTGATGAGCCGTTGACGGGCTTGGACCCAATTGGCATCCGGCGGATGAAAGATTCCATCTTAAAGCGGGCGCAAGCGGGAGCGGCCATTTTGATCAGTTCGCACTTGTTGCATTTGCTGGAAGAAGTCTGTTCCCATGTGCTCATTCTCAAAGACGGGCGCAAGATCATCGGTGGCAGTTTGGCCGAGGTGCGGGAACGGTTTTCCGAGCAGTCCGGCGGCGGCAACCTGGAGGACGCCTTCTTCCGGGCCACCGGCGAAACTACAGGCGAAAAATGATCGCGGGCGCGCTCTTTTATTACCAATTCCACTCCTGGCGCAACCGCTTATGGATGCGCATCCGGCGGCTGCGGCAACCAAAATATCTGGCCGGCGCGATTGTCGGCGGGCTTTATTTCTACTTCTACTTTTTCCGCGGATTTTCCGGAGCGCGCGCCTCTCCGCGCGGAACGCATATGCCCCTTCCGCCGGAGATGCAGGGCTTTGCTGAAACGCTCGCGGCGGCGCTTTTCATGATGATCGTAATTATGGCATGGGCCCTGCCTCACTCACGGGCGGCGCTGGCATTCAGCGAGCCGGAGATCGCATTTCTTTTTCCAGCGCCCATCAGCCGAAAGACCTTGATCGATTTTAAATTGCTGAAATCGCAGACGGCCATTCTGTTCAGTTCGCTGATCATGACGCTCATTGGCCGCAGATGGGGCGGCGGCCATCTTCTTATCCGCGCTCTGGGCTGGTGGGCGGGAATGTCTGTATTCAACCTTCATCTGCTGGGAAGTTCCTTCGCGTTGACCATGCTTATGGATCGCGGTATTTCCACCTGGAAACGGCGCGTGTTGATCCTGGGCGCGGTGCTGGCCGCTGCCGCCGCGATTTTCATTTGGGAGCGTCACAGTCTGCCGCCGTTTCCCGACCTTGAGAATCAAAACGCCTTCGCGCGATTGTCTCAATACATCGGGCAATTATTTGGATCAGGGCCGTTGCCGTATTTGTTGTTGCCGTTCCGGTTGGTGGTGGCGCCTTATTTTGCGGCAACCTACCAACAATTCCTGATAGCCCTCCTTCCCGTCCTGGCCATCATCTGGCTGCATTATATGTGGGTTGTGCATTCCAACGTCGCTTTCGAGGAGGCCTCGATCGAATTCTCCCGGAAAATTGCGGATCGGCTTGCCGCCGCGCGCGCGGGAAATCTTCATGCCGCCCGCCGTCCGAAAAAAGCGTCGCGCTCACCCTTCATTTTGCGGCCTGAGGGCCATCCTGCTGTAGCGCTTTTTTGGAAGAACCTCATTAGCGCCGGCCAATTCGTGAGCGCCCGCTTTTGGCTTATGCTTCTGTGGATTGCGATGGTCGGCGGCATCATGCTGCGCTCGCCGTGGATGGGATCCGGCGGCAATCTTAGCACGTTCGTGTTCTTTGCCGCGGGGATGGCCCTGGCCGTGTCGCTTTTCTCGGGGCCGCAAATTTTGCGCAATGATCTGCGCCAGGACCTGCCGGTGGCCGACGTTCTGAAAACCTTTCCCATGCCCGGATGGCAGATTGTCCTGGGCGAAGTGCTTGCGCCAGCCGTGATGCTGATAGGCTTGCAGTGGCTGCTGCTTCTCGTCGGAATGTTTCAGGGCGAATTCATGAAGTTTCCGGTTCCGCTGGAATGGCGGCTGAGCGTCGGTATATCGGCGGCGATAGTTTTGCCATTCATTAACTTGTTTGGGCTGCTGATTCCCAACGCCTGGGCGTTGTTCTTTCCGGCTTGGTTTCACCTGGGCAAAGACGCGCCGCGCGGGTTCGAGACGATGGGACAGCAACTGATATTGATGTTTGGCCAAGTGATCGTCTTGCTAGTGGGACTGCTGCCGGCGGGAGGAGTCTTTACTCTTTTCCTTCTCGGCGGAACTTTTGTCCATTGGCCCATGCTGGGCATGGTCATGGGCGCGTTCGCAGCCGCGATTGTCCTGGCTATCGAAGTGGGTATCGGTATTAAACTGCTCGGTAATGTTTTCGACCGATTTGATGTTTCCGGAGAACTGCCCGTCTAATCGGCTTCGATTTTTGAAAGTTTTCCGCTCGACGTGATCCGATAACGTTCGCCGCGCCAGATCACGTGATTGCCTAAGAAAGCCCCGGCCCAGATCAGCACATCCAGCATGTCCTTGACCGGCGGCATCCAAAAGTACCCGAGGCAAGAAGTCGATTCCGTAAGCCGGATTTGTTGATGCATGGCCGTGCCGACACGAAACAACAGGCAACCGCCGCTCAGAGCCAGAACGGCAGGCTGACGGGTGACGGCCAGCCAAAGCAACGGCCATAAGGTCGAGTTGTTGAGGATGCTCATGAAAAATGGAAACGGCTGGCAGACGCGAATCGTCCGCGCCCAGCGCAATTGATGGCCCCACACTTGCGCCCAATCCATGGGTGCTTCCCAGCATTCCGCTACCACCGTCGCGAATTCGATTCGCTTTTGTTGACGACTCACTTGCCGGCCTAATTGGAAGTCATCGGCCAGGTAGTCGGCCAGCGCCGCGAATCCGCCTATGGCCTTAAGTTGGGCGACGGGTAACGTCATGACGGCGCCCAAGGCGAAATCGACCGCCTTAAGACTGCGCGACTGCAGGACCTGTGTCCAAAAATCCGCATTGATGGCCACGGCCTCCCATTGCATGGCCAGCGTGGCCGGATTGGCCAGGCGATAAAAACAGTTGACAAGCCCGATGTTGGAATCGGCCAGATGCGGGACAATGTTGGCAGCGAAATCTGACGGTGCCTTCACGTCGGCATCGCTAATCATGACGAGAGGATGACTAATGTGCGGCTCCAGTTGCCGCAAGGTGGACACCTTGGCGTTGGCTCCGAGATTTTCGGCGCAGATTATCAGCCGGCAATCGACCTGCGGGTATTCCGTCATCAATTCCCGCACGATCGCGCAAATTGGATCCTCGGCAGAAGCCACCCCAAAAAGAATTTGCAGCGGGCCGGGATATTGTTGCAGGAACCAACTCCGCAGGCATTCCTTGGTTTCTGCATCGCAGCCCTTGAGCGGCTTGAGCAGAGTCAGGCCGGGCAGCGAAGTTCGGGGATTCGTTCGGCGATGAAGCGGGAAACGAAGGCTTACAATCCAACGCCACCATGTCAGGGCGAAACTGATGGCGGTTAAAATGGCCAGGCTGGTGGTCAGCATGGCGAACGATTAAATTTCGTCTACGGAAATGACCCGCAGGATTTCTTCCAGCGTGGTCTGGCCGCTCAATGCCCGCCGCAAGCCGCGATGCCACATGGTCAACATGCCGCCGTCGATGGCGACCTGCTGCAAAGCGCGCGTCGGCACTTTGTCCACCACCGCTTCGCGAAACGCCTGGGTGACGGTCAGAAGTTCGCTGACGGAGTAACGCCCGGAAAAACCAGTGTCGAGGCATTGCTCGCATCCGCCACCGCGGCGGAATTCGGCCGCCTCCCGCTCTACCAGTGGAACAAGTTTAAGAAAGGCGGGTTCAGGCTCGTAGGGCTGTGCGCAGAACGCGCAGTTCTTGCGGATCAGCCGCAATCCAAGAACGCCGGTCACGCTGGACGCGAGCAGAAAAGGCTCGATGTTCATGTTCATCAAGCGGGCGAAAACGCCGGCTGTGCTTCCGCTGTGAATGGTGCTGATGACAAGGTGCCCCGTCAGGCCGGCTTGCACCGCGATGGCCGCGGTTTCCGGGTCCCGAATCTCCCCGACCATGATGACCTGGGGGTCCTGGCGCATCAAGGACCGCAAGGCGCGGGGATAGTCGAATTCCTGGGCCAGGTTGACCTGCTCTTGCGCCACCATCGGCAAATTGAATTCAACCGGGTCTTCCACCGTGGCAATGCTCATGGTTGATCCGGCTCGCTGGACCAATGTATAAAGCGCCGAGTAAATGGCCGTGGTCTTGCCCGAGCCGGTCGGTCCTGTCAATAATATCAACCCGCTCGGTTTGGTGATGAGCTTCAGGAACTGTTGCAGCACGTCGTCATCGAACCCCAATGCGCCAAGGTCAAAACTGCGATGACTCGGATCGAAAATGCGGACGACAATTTTCTCCCCGCGGACAGTGGGAAAGATGGAAATGCGCTGTTCTATGCCGCCGAGTTCGGGATCGGCCGGAGCATGGCCCTCCTGAGGCAGCCCGGTTTGATAAGTGACCAAATTGCCGAGGACTTTGAAACGCCCTGAAATCTTTTCCATATATTCCAGCGGCAAATGCACCAGCTCGGTCAAAACACCATTCAGACGGATACGCACCACGAGCGTGCTCTCCCAAGGTTCGATATGAATATCGCTCGCCCGCGCCTTGACGGCATCCATCAGCAAATACTTAACCAGCGTGGGGATTTCCACTTCCTTCTCCCTCGTCTCCGATTGCAAATAACGCAGCGTTTCACTCACGGTAACGATTCCATTACGCTTTTTGGCCCGTTTTGTCAGCAACCTAATTTACGGAAGTGTTGCCGTTTTTGGAGTGTTTCCCGCCTCGGACGTAGAGCGCGCACTGGACATCTAACTGAACATAGACGATGAAAATTGCGAACGGTGTAACCGTTATTACTTTCGGGCCACTTTGCTTTGTTCGGCTTCGTAAGCCTGCATTTCGTCCGCCGTGGCGGCGCGGGGCCAAACCCAATCGCGGCCATTGAATAAACCGGGCGCTTTTCCTTTTTCGGGAGTTGGATCGCCCCCATTATCGACGCCATCCTCACCGATGGAATAAAGGAGATAAGTGCCATCCGGATTGAGACGGTAACGAAGGTCGTGGCCATCCATGCAATCAACCGGCACCATTCGAACAAACTCTCGCACCAGCTTCGCCAGTGCGTCGGGATAAGCGTTATGGGCGAGCCGATACCGTTCCAAAACGATGGCGGTTGTGACCATGTTGGCTTCGGTTTGCGCGCGCAGCGCCTTGATGACAAATCTTTCGATGCTACCGGTCATTAATTGCGGTATGTCGATGCTTTTCCCCCGCCCCGGATGACTGTCTGAAAATGAGGGGTCGTCCCGGTCTTTGAGCAAGGAGAGTATCGGACGGCCTTTTTGCGCGTCCTGCAGGTCTTCAATCATGGCCTGCATGGATTCCAGATAACGCTGCTCATCGCGATAAGACCAAATCCACTTCCAGCCCCAATACCGCGGATAGGCGTCCAGAAGATCTCCTGGCACGGCCTCGATATTCATCAGAAAATCCTTCCATATTCCGGAATTGTCCTTTATTCCGGAATCGCCCCCCAGCATATAATCCAATCCTTGCCGCGACGTTCGCCCCATTTCGAAATACATTGGCGCCCGCGCCCGTTCCAAGGCGATACTCACACGAGCATCTGCGAGGATGTCAGGCTGATCCCACTGACGCTGCAGTTCGGCCAATTGACTATCGGTCCAGCCGTTGGTTTGCAACGCTTCCCAACAGCTTGTCGCCGTGATCGCCATGCACGCGTATCGAACCAATTGGTCGATGATGAGCGGGTCTTTCGCGGGCACATCTGAAATCATGCCGCAGCATTGGAGGTCAGGTAATGTTTCTTTCGCCTGGCCCTCGTGCAAAGAGAGTATCGCCCTGGCATTGAATATCCTTACCGAGTTTTTCAACGCAGTGAGATGGTCAAATCCCCTGAGAAGAGGCTGGCTGTAATCTTCCATGAATGAAATGCCGCCCGAAACCAGCATCGTCCTTATCTCGTCCAGGGTTTGTCCATTCGTCTGAAACGCGCCCGCCAGAGTTGGCCAGACATTCGTCCTCAGACTGTAGGTCGAAGATCTGATGATGAACACCGATTCCATCAATTGCGCCTGCTGCCATGCGACGCGCGCCACGCCCGGTTTGATCGTTCCCATCCCGTACGGGTAGTAATCATCGTACGGCCGCAATCGCAATGACGCCACCAGCCTTAGAAACCTCTCTGAATTCGTCGCCACGTTTTTTTGCGGCGTAAGTTCCGTCACGGTCAATTTTTCACCCGCAGCGATGAGCTTCTTGCGATAGGCGCTGAGTTGCCATTGCGCCTTCCAGCGCAGGACCAGCGGCACAAGCACGAGCGCCGCCGCCACCAAAGACGCGACTCCCAACCGGATCTTTCCTCGTTTTGACATGACATCCTGCTTTACGCCGCCAGGAAATAGCTTCGCTGCTTTTCGCTGATCGGCATTTGCAATCTTTCCATGACTTGCAGCATGTCCTCCCACACTTTGCGCTTCTCCGACAAAGCCTGGTTGCGCAAAAGGTAAGCCGGATGAAAGGTGGGCATCAGCGGAATATCGCGAAAGGTCTGAAATTTGCCGCGCAGCTTGCCGATGCTTCCGCCCGCTCCGAGCAATCCCTCGATGGCCGTGGCGCCGAGCGCAACCAAAACTTTGGGGCGGATCAGGTCAATTTGCGCCAGCAGGTACGGCAGACAGGTCTTCATTTCGTCGCCAGTGGGCTTGCGGTTGCCGGAAGACTGGCCGGGGGTATCGGGCCGGCATTTAAGGATGTTTGCGATATAAACCGTCTCGCGGCTCAAGCCCATCGTCTTGATGATGCGTGTCAACAATTGGCCCGCAGCGCCGACAAACGGCTCTCCCTGGGAGTCTTCCTCCGCGCCGGGCGCTTCACCGACAAACATCAATTGCGCGCGAACGCTGCCCACTCCGAAGACCACATTTTTCCTGCTTTTGACCAGATGCGGGCATTTCATGCAGACCAACGCTCTCTGGCGCAACTCTTCCATGCTCATTTCGATGTCCACAGTCGGCTGCGCGGGTTGGCTCAGCGAAGTCTCTTCCACAGCAAGCGTTTCCGACGGCGTTTCTATTTCAAGGACCGATGGCGGTTCGCCTAATCGGCTTAATGTTTCGGATTGAATCGGAAGAAAACGAACGCCGGACGCCTTAAGGGTGAGCAGATGCCGTTCGGTAGTGTCGAGGACGCGTTGGAAATCATTCATTGCCCCCATGTTAGCGTCGGAGCAGCGGGGAGCACGAAAATGTTGTTAATTGTTGCTCACCGGAAATTCACAATTCGTGAATTCCTTAACTCAGGCGCATAGGCATGACGACGTAAAGAAAAGGTCCGTTGATTTTTAAAACGCCCGGACTCAATTCGTCGATCAATTCAAGAAAAACTTCGTCCTCGGTCAACGCCCCCAGCGGGTCAATGATATAGGCGGGATTAAACGCGATTGCCATGTCCTTGCCTTTGTAATTGATGGCCAGGCTTTCGCGCGCTTCGCCCACTTCGGGCGAATTGGCGGTAATGGCGAGATTATTGCGCGTGAGGGCAATTTTCACGGAATTCGCCTTGTCGCTGGTCATGATTTGCGCCCGGCGCGTGGCAGCGAGAAATTCCTCGCGCGGCAAAGCGATTCTTTCCTTGGTCTCATTGGGAATAACCTGCCGATAATTGGGATAATTGCCTTCAACCAATTTGGAAATGATCAAAATGGAAAATCCTTTATCGTCCTTCAGCGTGAAGGCGACCTGGTTTTCCGTGAAGCAAATTTCAATATCGCCTTTGTCGCCCAGCAGCCGGTTCAATTCGTGGACCGTCTTGGTCGGAATGATAAATTCCCCTTGGCTGTTCTCAGGGATGTCCACTTCTTCATCCACTAACGCCAGCCGCCGGCCATCAGTCGCGACCAAAGTCATCTTGTGCTCTTTAAGGCTTATGAAAATTCCGTTAAGAACGTATCGCGATTCATCCGTGGAAATGGCAAAAGAGGTCTTTCTTAACATACCCCTGAATTTTTCCTGGGGAAGCGTTATTTTCTTATCGTCCTTGAGCTTTTGAATGGGTGGAAATTCATCGGCGCTTAAACCATGAATTTTATAAAAAGAAGCCCCCGCCCGCAAGCTGCACGCATTCTTCTCATCGACTTCCAACTCAATTTCAGGACTGCCAAGCTCCCGCACAATGCCAAAGAATTTTTTCACCGGCACGGTGCTTGCCCCTTTTTTCTTAACGTTAGCCTCCACCGAGCAAGCCACGCTCACGTCCAGGTCTGTCGCTGTGAATTCCAGTTTATTTTCCCCAGCCCGCAGCAACACATTGGAAAGAATAGGCAGGGTGGTTCGCGAGCTGACGATGTTTTGAACAGCCTGCAAACCGTGAATCAATTGATCTTTTGCAACGGTAAGATTCATGCGCGCCTTTAATATATTCTTTCTTCTTTCAAAGAAACACTATTATTAAGGGTTGTGGATAAGGCAAGCTTTTGTTGGTGTCAAGCCAGCCGCAACGGTTTACGAAAGAAAAATTCAGTGAATGACTTTGTGAATCAAGTCGCGAAAGTCGAAAAAGTCAAAGTTATTGGCACTCGGCACAATCAATTCACAACGAATTCAGAGTCCCCGCACCTGCTTAATAACATTTTTTAAAATCTCCTCAACGGCCAAAACTTCATCCATGGTGGATTCGCGGCCAAGAGAAAATCGGATCAAAGAACTCGCCAGCCGTTTATCAACGCCCATTGCCATCATGACATGGGAGGGTTTCATGGCGCCTGTTGCGCACGCGGACCCGCTCGAAGCGCAAATTCCTTCCAAATCGAGGCCGGCCAGGAGCGTGACGCTGTCACAACCCTCGACGGTAAAAGCAACCGTATTTGAAAGCCGTCGGTTGATGGAACCGTGAAATTGAACTCCTTGCAGCGAAGGAAGAAATTGAATCAAATGCGATGTCAATTTGTCCAGATGTTCAAGAGGAAAAACCGGAGGGCTCAAGAAATGTTCGACCGTGCAAGCCGTTCCCATGATGCAAGGAACGTTCTCCGTGCCGGCGCGACGCTCGTTCTCATGCGAGCCGCCGTGAATGATGGGATCAGGATGCAACGGTGATTTGATAAAAAGCGCGCCCGCTCCTTTTGGACCATGCAATTTATGCGAGCAGAAGGCAACCAAATCAGCGTTGAATTGGTCGATTCCGGTAAACGGCTCCTTCCCGAATGATTGCAGAGCATCGGTATGGAACAGAACACCGTTCGCTCGGCAAATTTGACCAAACTCGGCGACGGGCTGGATAGCTCCCATTTCATTATTCGCCGACATAATTGAGACTAGGACAGTATCGGGCCGCAACGCTTTCTTTAAATCGTCGGGAGAAATAAGTCCTTCGGAATTGGCAGGCAAATACGTAACGTTAAAACCTTCGTATTTTTCCAAATACTGAAACGAACTGAGGACGGCCTCGTGTTCAATAGTCGAGGTGATCAAATGCCGGCCTTTGCCACGCAGCATCCGCGCTATCCCGAGGACTGCAAGATTGTTGCTTTCGGTTCCACCGCTTGTAAAAACAACCTCACTTGGTTTGCACCGCCAGGTTTTGGCCACCCGTTCGCGAGCCTCATCCAACAGCGCCCGCGCCCGCCGGCCTACATGATGCGCGCTGGAGGGATTTCCAAAAATCTCGCCCAAAAAAGGCAGCATGGCCTCGCGCACCTTCGGATCGAGGGAAGTGGTCGCGTTATAATCGAAATAAATTGTCTTCAATGCGCTAAAACCAAATCGCGGTCCGGATCAATGCCCCATTGCTTTCCAACAGCCTCCAAATCGGGCGAGAGACCCCATCGGTCGGCTTCCGGGGCGGTCGTGTGACTGCGGTTTGCTCCCTTGAGTGACATGCAGCCGCGATTGTCTCCAAGCCGGGAAATCATTTCCATTTCTTCTTCCGACAGCGTAACTTCGGGAAGCGCCGCCAGATCGTCCGCCTTCGATTCAATGGTTTTTCCGGCGTCACCGCTCTCCTGGATAAGTGTCGGCACGACCGATTTGACCGGCTTTTGCGACAAACTCCAAACGCAGGCGAGTTGGAGCATGGTCAAGTTGTGGTTCTCGGCGATGGACCGCATTTGATTCATTTTGTCGTTTCCAGCTTCGACCCAGCCGGCCGGTCGAAAAGCGCGATGATCTTGCTGACCGAACTTGTGTCCAGGTTTGACATCGTCGTGAAAAAGGCCGCCATAATCCACGACTCGCGTGATCAAACTTACCTCATGCTTGGCAGTCGCTGGAAGCGCAAGCTGTCCAGGCCATGGCTCCAAAGGATTGAGTATGATCATCGCCCAATCCAGCAAGGGACCAAACCGTTCCAAGCAGAGAATGAGGTCCAGTGTAAACCCATTGGCGGGACCCGGCGCGATGCCAATCCGATCAGCCAACTTGGCGTCGACCAGTTTGCCCATGCCCGACCATACCTTGTCACTGCCATAGCCGGTGGAATCAGGATTATGCAGGAGGAGAAGATCAAATTTGTCGGTTTGGCAACGCTGCAAGGATTTTTCCGTGGCCATGCGAAGATAACCGGCAAAATCGCCAGGAGACCGAATCGAAGGGTCAGTAAAACGCGGATAGCCGCGAGAACCTTGGCGCTGGCCTTTGTAAAAGTCATGGCCGACCGCGCCGACAAGGCAATACTCAGCGCGGGGAATCCCTGAAAGCGCGCGCGCCAGCAATTCATCAGCGCCACCGGCGCCATAAACATCGGCGGTGACAAAAGTGCGAATGCCGCGCTCAAAAGAGTGGCGCACCAGATTGACCCAGCGTTCATCGGAAAGCGGTTCGCCAAAATTCATAAAGCGGCCGCCATTCCAGGCTCCGAAAGCAGTCCTCGTAACGTCCATGCCGTTAGTTTAAGCAGAGGAAGCCTGCTTGCAAACAGGCATTTTTACGTCGAAGTGGCCGACGGGTGGCGGGCGCGCCTGCTAATTGGAGAGTTGAGCCAGGCTTTGCGGCGACGAGGCGTCCTTGCCTTCGACCAATGTCAAGGAACGGCGAGGGTGAAGGAGACTCGGACGTCCGAAATAATAATCATGCTCGTAATCGGCCAATTGTTTGTTGAGCTTTTTTATATTGACAGTCTGCGGCAGGATATAATCGGCCCAAGTCGGATGGCGGGGCAATCGGTCAATGCAATCAAAAAGAGCTTCGGCTCCTTCCGTGGGCAGCGCGCAATCCAGGGAGTTAAGCGTGGCGTATTTGACGCTGGCCTGCCATTCATCCGAGCCGATGAAGTAATTGACCGGGGACGATCTTCCTTCGGTCATCTTGACAGCGTATTTGTCGTAGTGATCCAGATAGAGGTGCGAAAGGTTGAGCGCCAGGGTAATGCTTACCATTTGATTGAAAAAGTTGACTTGCTCCTGCATGACAGGATCGGTCCAATAAATTGGATTGTCGAGATCGGCCGGCTGAATCGGTGTCTCGCGCGCATGTTGGCGCGCCAAAGCGGCTACATAGTGGTTGAAATAGCCCGGTTGAATGTGGTCAATGGCCTTCGCGTGGGCGATGTGGTTGAGCAAGTTAACGAAGCCAGTTGACACTGAAATTTGGCGCAAGTAACCATGGCGATTTGCCTCAACGGACGTGACGATCGGGACGGCTGACTGCTCCACGGAAATGGCTTCGGGACTCAGCAAGTTCCGAAATTTCGGATCCAATGTCGCGACGAGATCGTGACCGATTTTCAGGGCGACATCCATGCCGCACGGGTAAGTATGCGCGGGCGTGTTGGTCACGGCCTGAGCGGAGTTGAGGAGAAAAAGAAATCCTGTCAGGAGGATGTATGGGGTCGCGCCTCGTATGTTCATCTCTGACGGATAAGCGTTGCAACTGATATGCCATCGGCGCTTCGAGCTTGTCTTTCAAGGTGGTCCAACGGCGGAAAAGAATTGCATTATCAGAATTGCAAGGCCGGAACAGGTGCTTTTGCGCAATGAGAAAGTGTCTCGTTGCGGGTCGATTCAATATAAAACTTGGACAGCGAATCGCCGTTTAAACTGGTTATGAAGGCGTTTCGCCGGTCACTTCCCCGTTTGTCTGATATTTCGTGACGGTAGGCACGGAACGGGCTACCATTCGCAAAGCGATGTTGTGGCTGACACTACAGCAACTAAAGTCGGGCGATCCCGAGAAGCGACGCCAGGCGATAGATCGACTGGACACGCTTCAAACGCCTCGAGCATTGGATAGCCTGGCTAAGGCAGCGTGCGACGATGACGCTCAAGTGCGGGTCGCAGCGGTCCACGCCATTGGCCACATCGACGACCAACGCACCCTCGAACTTCTCCTGGCCGCTTGTCGCGATCATCACTCGGAGGTAAGGATTGCTGCCATCAGCCAGTTCAAAGACACTGGAAACGAGCGAATCCTGACTGTCTTGGTCGGCGCGCTTCGCGACTCCGACTCGGGCGTGCGCGCCCGGGCGGCGCGCCTTTTGGAAAATTCTGCGTGGCGTCCTGTCGAGATTGAGGACGAAGTCTGGTTCGCGATAGCTCGCGGCCACTTAAAGCGTGCGGCCGGGCTTGGGGCTGTAGCCATACGGCCATTGGAAAGCATTCTTCAGGACGGAACAGGCAGCCTGCACGTCGCTGCCATCGAAGCCCTGGGGTCCATTCCGGATGAAAGGGTCGTCAAATCGCTCGTTCGGGCCTTGCGTTCCGAGGACCACACGGTCTGCCTGGCCGCGATTGGAGCCCTGGCCAACGCCGGCGGAGCTGGGATCGTTAACGATTTGGCGCCGATGCTCAAGCATAGGGACCACCGCATCCGGGCGGCGGCCGTTGAAGCATTGGTTCGTCTTGACCCCCAAGCCCAGGCGGGAGAATTTCGGGCCTTGCTGCGGGATCCGATTTGGGACGTGCGCAGCGCCGCTGCGGCCGCGCTGGCCAAAGCAAGGGACCCAACCACGGCGGACGCTCTTATCGCGTCTTTAAAGGACGAGAGCGAAGATGTTCGTTGCGCTGCCGCCAATTCATTGGGGCGCATTGGAGATGCGCGAGCGATTGGTCCGTTGGTCCTCGCGCTCAAGGATTCCGAAACCAACGTTCGGAAGACGGCCGAAGGGGCCTTAACTCTGATCGACCCAAAATGGGCGGAGTCAGAGGCCGCTCGGAAGCTGGTTCCGGAATTGCGGACTGCCCTCGGTTCCAGCGATTGGTTCGTGCGTAACGCCGCGGCCAGCGCCCTCAAACATCTCGGTGAGGACAAGGAGCAAACCGGTGAACAGCCGGGCGCGGAAATGGCCACTCCGGCACGGCGAAGACAGCAGGTCGTGCTGGCGGCGTTCCTTGATTTGTTGCAGGACGCGGACAGTGATTTGCGCCTGGCGGCCGCGCAATCTTTGGGACAATTGCGAGACTACAGCGCGCGGCCCCCTCTTATGAGCGCCCTCAGTGACACGGACCCGGCGGTCCGACACGCTGCCACCGAATCGCTGGCCAACCTCGGAGTGGAATGACTGCACTAGCGCCACCTCCACCGCGTTCGATTTCCAGCCACCGCGTGTTGCTGGTGGATGACGATCCGGAATTCATTCAGGTAATGAAGGATTTCTTGGTGCAAAAGAGAGACCCAGCATGGGTTGTGCATACCGCCGCCGACTATGCCGAAGTGCTGGATTGCCTGAAGTTTAACTCTGTAGATTTGGTTGTTCTGGACATTCAAATGCCGGTGATGGACGGGTTGCAATTATTGACGTTGCTCAAGCGCAGCCGTCCGGCGTTGCCAATCGTTGTTCTCAGTGGAATCGTGACGCCGGAAAGACGGGATTACGCGTTGCAGCACGGCGCTTCCCTGATTCTGGAAAAGACTGGAGTAGCGACCGAGTTCGAACGCATCTACCCGGCGCTTGAAGCCACCGCCGAGGCGCCCGTCGAGGGCTTCAGGGGCATGTTACGGCAAGTGGGGTTGATCGAGTTGTTGCAACTGGAATGTCTGGGAAAAAAATCGTCCGTTCTTGAGCTTAAAGGTTCCAACGCCGGCGGCCACATTTATATTTCCGAAGGCAACATTATCCACGCCGAGTTTGATAATATCTTCGGTGAAAAAGCGCTGGCTCAATTGCTTCGCCTCAAAGGCGGCGGGTTTCGCCTGGCTCCCTTCACCCAACCCAGCCGTCTTACTATTGACGGTCAGTGGGAAGGACTCCTCATGGAAGCGGCGCAATCGAGCGACGAACAAACAGGGGAAGAGGCGGAGAAGCAGTTGGCTGACGAAAAAGCCGGCAAAGATTTAATACCCAAAGGTGATCGGCGCGTTGAGGAGATTGTCGTCATCTCCACTACAAACGATGTCTTATATCAGTCAAAAGCACGCGAACCGGAGCGACGAGTCCGGCTGATAAACCTCCTTTTGATCAAGTCCGCCGAGATGAGCAGAATTTTCCCCGCACTGGGGCGGCCGGACCGCTTTGAAATCAACGAACTAACGAACCGGGTCATCTGCCTGCTGCAGGCGGAGACCAAAGTGTTCGTCCGGCTTTCAATCTCTCCGCCCTCAACGGATTGAGGTATGCCCGAACATCCATTTCAGGGCTGGCTTGAGAAGGCCGCGAACTATTCCAGCGTTGTGGCTTGCGGGGTCTACATCGGCCCTCAATCCATGGCTGTGAAAAGCTTTTCCGAATCTTTTCCGGAACCACAAATTAAGGAGCTTCTGCAACACGTGGCTGAAATCGCATTGAGCCTCCGCGTTTACAAACTCGGCAGCTCCCGATTTCGTTGGGTGTTCGAAAATGGACAGTGCCATGTGGCCAAGCGCCAGGACGGCATTTTCGGAGTCCTGGCTGTCAATCAGGACCCCCATGCTGCGACCGCGGTTGAGGAATTGTTTGAAAAATTCATTGCCATTGTTCCGGCACCGGAGAAGAAACCCTTCCAATTACCGGAACCTGGTGAGTCTGGCTCTCCGCCGGGGAACGACAATATCCAATAAACATTTTGAAGCGTGAGACGACTGGCCCGCGCCGATAAAAATGAGGGTTGACCGCAACCATCTCCGTTGCTACTTTGCGCCCGATGAAATTATCGGCCAGTTTGCCGCAGACGCTGTGCGTCGTCATTATTGACTGACGCGGCCTGAAGCACTGTGCCGGCTACAGGCTGCCCGCTGTCCCATCCGGAGGCGGGATTTTTATTCTATGCGACATACCGTATCTGTCCTGGTGGAAAATAAGTTCGGCGTGCTCACGCGCGTGGCCGGCCTCTTTAGCGGCCGCGGCTACAATATTGACACGCTCAACGTCGCTCCGACCCAGCACGCCAACACTTCCCGCATGACCATTGTCACTGTCGGTGACGACGCCACGTTGGACCAGATCGTCAAACAACTCAACAAGCTGGTCAACGTTTTGGAGGTGCATGACTTCCGCGAATCGGAATTCATCGACCGCGAATTGGTGCTGGTGCGCGTCGCTGTCAACGCCAAGACCAGGGCAGAAATCATGCAGATGACCGATATTTTCCGCGCCAAAATTGTCGATGTGCAGCCCAAAAGCCTCACCATTGAAATCACGGGCGACGAAAGCAAGATCGACAAATTTCTCCGCCTGATGGCGACCTTTGGCATGCTTGAACTCACCCGCACGGGCAAGATCGCCCTGGCCCGCAAATAATCGAATCAATCAAACCTAAACCCAATTCATCCCATGCCTGCAAAAGTTTATTCAGACAAAGACGCTGACCTTAAATATCTCCAAGGCAAAACCTTGGCCGTTCTCGGCTTCGGCTCGCAAGGCCATGCCCACGCGCTGAACCTCAAGGACAGCGGCTGCAATGTCATCATTGGCCTCTACGAGGGCAGCCGTTCGGCGCCGGTCGCGCAATCGCACGGATTTAAAGTGGTCAGCACAGCCGAGGCTGTCCGGCGCGCGGATGTTATTTTCGTGGCCATTCCGGACACCAAACAAGCCAAGGCCTACGAAAAGGACATTGCGCCAAATTTGGCTCCGGGCAAGACGCTGCTATTTTCGCACGGGTTTTCGATTCATTTCAAAACAGTTGTTCCGCCAAAGAATGTCAACGTCATCCTGGTTGCGCCCAAAGGACCCGGTCATATTGTCCGCCGGCAATATATGGAAGGCAAAGGCGTGCCCGCGCTCATCGCGGTCTATCAGGATCCGGGCCGGAAATCCAAGCAGATCGCACTCGCCTGGGCCAAGGGTATCGGCGCTACGCGCGCGGGCGTTATCCAAACCAGCTTCAAAGAGGAGACGGAGACCGACCTCTTCGGCGAACAAACCGTCCTGTGCGGCGGCGCATCGGCGTTGATCATGGCTGGCTACGAGACGCTCATCGAAGCCGGCTACCAACCGGAGATGGCCTATTTCGAATGCCTGCACGAATTGAAATTGATTGTCGATTTGATGAACGAAGCGGGCATCAGCGGCATGCGCTTCTCCATCTCCGAAACGGCCAAGTGGGGTGATGTGAGCGTCGGCCCGAAGATCATCGATGCCGGCGTCAAGAAACGGATGAAAGCGGCGCTGAAAGACATTCAATCCGGCAAGTTCGCCAAAGGCTGGATCAAGGAATACAACGGCGGTTATAAAAAATATAATGCCCTCCTCAAAGCCGGCCAGAAGCACTCCGTCGAGCGTGTCGGGGAGCGCCTGCGTTCACTGATGCCGTGGATGAAGAAACGTTCCGTCAAAGGCGTGCAAGCGGCGTATTGAAGCGGAAGCCTTGCAGGCGCGCCATGGCTACGTGCCCAACATGTAGTCATACTCGTCATTTCTTGCGGTTTGAAGCGTCGCGTTGCAGAGCCTGTTGGAGGACTTCCGGCGTAATGTAAAAACTCGTGCGCGCCAGCCTGGAAAACGCGTCCGAAAGATTAATGAGATTGCGCTCCGCCGCCTTTTCCAGCACACCGATGGTTCCGGCAACCGGCAGGCCGCGCCGAAGCGCCTCCCGCCGTGCTTCCATTTCATCCAACAACAGCGAATCCGCCTTGAGTTGCTCGGCCAGGATGATCGCCTCAGCTTCGCCCGGATCGAGAATATCGTCCAATTCGGCATGATCGGCAGTTCTGACCTCCGCCCATGAAGGCAATGTGTCCGTCCAGGTTTTTACTGCCGTCGGGGCTTTGGGATGGCTTAATTCCCCCAGGACGGCGCTCGGGATGACGATACGGTCGTAGAGCCGGGGAAGCAGCCCGATGGCTTCAATCAGAATCAGATAGCAGAGAGGACCAGTGTCGGCGACGACGAGGATCATTTCTGCGGCAGACTCGCGAGCGATTGGCGGTCGGTTTCCAAGTCGGCAACGGTGAATGGCCGCCTGGCTTCGTGCTGAGTGAGGAAATCCTCAGTCTGCCAGTAGTCCAGTCCCAAAAGCTGGCTTAACTGATGCCGGGAAAGTTTTTGCAAGCGATAAGCCTCCGCCGCAAACGCCTCCAGCATCTGGCGGGGCACCTTGTTGGCCTCACCCAAATGCTTGGCGATATCGTCGGGCAATTCGACGGTGACTTCCATAAACAACGCAATATTTCAAAGCCGCCCTCCGGCAGCCAACTTCGTTTTAAGATAGCATACCCACTGCTGATTGAGCAAGGAATGTATAAGCCCGAGCGGGAGATTGGACACGCGCTGGTCCGACCTTGCCAACGGGCTGAATGATTGCTTTGACAGTCCTCATCTTGATGAAAAGTCTCACACAGCGCCGGGTGTCCGCAAAATGGAACCAAATCCTCGCAAGATAAAACGACACTTGCGCTGGCGGCGTCCGTTGTGTTATGGGTGACAGCGACCATTGAGGGATTTGTGGGGCGGTTGTGCCCGCGTGGCGGAATTGGCAGACGCGCTAGATTCAGGTTCTAGTGAGTAACATCGTACAGGTTCAAGTCCTGTCGCGGGCACCAAATCCTTGCAGACAGAACGCAGTGCAAAAAAACAACTGAATGGGCTTTAGCATCAGACCCGCAACCGTGGCGGACGCCCCCCAATGGGTGAATTTGGCCCGTGCCACTCTTGGCGATGAATACCCCGCCAAGGAGCTTTACGACCCCGCTTGGATCGCGCCTTTGCTGGATCCAGCCAGCGGCGAGGAAACCTGGGTCGCGGAATCGGGCGGCCAGCTCCAGGGCAGCGTCTCTTTTCTCAAGCCGTGGGGGCCGACGGGCAATCCTGTGGCCAATTTGGGACGGAACCTCATTCGCCGTGAAGCCGCCTCAGATGGTTCGGCGGAAGCTCTTTTGAAAGCGGCGGCGAAAATCGCAACCGAGCGCGGCGAAATGTCCATTGTCCGTATTGACGCGATGGATAACCACCAGCAAATCCTCTTCGAAAATCTCGATTTCGTCTGCGTCGGATTCCAGCCGCTCAAACACATGATTCAACAGCGGATCGGGATTCTTTTTTACGTTTGTGGCGCAAGTTCGGTCCTGGTGACGCGCAATCCTCTTTCGGAGTCGCTTCCGCAAGTCAGCGAATTGAGTTCAGCCACTTTGGAAAATCTCAACGTTTCCACCAACTTTGCCGTCCGGGACGGCGCCTGCGGCTATCCATTGCAGTCCGATCTCAAAGTCCACGATGCATCGATGGATGATTATGAACTCTGGCGTATGCAAGCCGAGACCTCCAATCCGCCTGTGGAAGTTTCCGGCCGGTTTAATTGTGGCTTCGGACTTTTGCGCCTTCCCGTGGAGCGCCAGCCGCGGGCCTTCCTGGGTCAGCGCAACGAAAAAATGACCGCCGGAATGAATTCCTATTTCGACGAGCAAGACCGTTGCGCCCGTATTACGGAAGCCTTTTGCAGCGACGACGTTTCCATGGGAGCGCTGCTGGCGCACGTGGTCAAAGTCATGCAGCAACAGTGCAATGCGGTTTATACCGAGATCGACATTCTGGCTACCGCCCCGCGCCTGCTCAAGAGCGCGGAGCAATTAGGATTCGTCCCCGTCGCTTATCTGCCTGCCTTTTACTGCCGCAATGGACGCCATTTCGATGTCGTCAAAATGATCAAGCTCAACGTGAGCTATTCGCTGGAGGGCGGAGATTTCACCGCCCACGCCAAAAACATCGTGCAGATCATCGACAGGAATTTTGAGGACCAGAAAATGGGCATGGGAATTATCAACCTGTTGCGCCCGCTTTCCATGTTCTCCGGTTTGGGCGACGGCGAATTGCGCAAAATTGCGCGCCTCTTCGTGCAAAAGCTTTTTCGCCCCAACGAGCAGGTCTTTGCCCGGGGTGATTTCGGCAACGAGGCTTACGTGGTGCTCCGTGGCAAAATCAATATTCAGTTGGAGCAATATGCCCCGGCGATCGCGCAGTTGGGCGACGGCAAAATTTTCGGCGAACTGGCATTCCTGGACGGCGCGCCGCGGGCCGCTTACGCTGTGGCCGTCCAACCGAGCATTCTGCTGGTCATGAAACGCGATGCTTTCGCCGACTTGTGCCGGCGCGAACCGAATTTGGGCATGATGGTGATGCGTAACCTGGCGCAGGACCTCGCCGTCAAGCTGCGCGGCGTCAACGAGACACTCACCGGTGGCACCAGATCGGTGGCCAAAGCTTAATGGCCGAGCGCCCAGGCGACCGGCACCGTGGATTTTTTTCCGAAACGATTGAGGTAGTGGAGCTGTCTGTGGGACACGCCGTATTCGTGAACCAGCCTGGTGATCTTCACGTCGTAGCAGCAGTACTCGGCAATTTCCATCAACTTGCCTTCTTTGTACCAGCGAATGGCTTGCAGGCCTTCCCCGGTTTTTTCCAAGCCTAATGTTGCTGACGCAATGGAGTCCAGTGAAAGCCGGTGTTGCAACGTCTTTTGCAAATCCACCAACATGTCCACCGTCGGCACTTGTTCCACGTCGAAGAATGGATTGTGCCCAAGCAGCACTTCGTAGTCGAAGCGCAAATTGTTAAATCCCACGACCACGTCCGCCCGGCGCAATTCGTCAATCAAGGCGTTCACTTCCGTTTCGGAATAGATTCGGTAACCGCCGCGCGCCGTGCTGTAAGTCACACCCACACTCATGCGCATGTCGCGGATTCTGTCCCAGCCACCCACTTCGTCGGCTGAACGTTGAGTCTCGAGGTCAAAATACACGATGTTCCGGGCCACGCGACGAGCGTCCCAAAGTCGGTCAGAAAAAGCCAGTGCAAATGCGAACCATCCTCAGAAATTTTTTCGGTCGCCGGGTTTTTGTTAATTTGGCGCCCAAACGCGGGCTGTGTCCATGGACAATTGTTCCAAACAGCGCGCGGCTTGGCTTTTGGCGCGAGTCAAATCAGCCACTTCCGTCAACGCGCGGGCGTGCGCAAAGACTTTCCCTTGTTGGACGGATTTATCCACCGCACCGGCGAAACCAATGCACGGCACTCCATACCGGGCGCACAAGCGGGCGATTTGGCCGACGCCTTTTCCCATGGCCGTCTGTTTATCCATCGCTCCCTCGGCCGTGATGGCCACGTCGGCGGCTTTGACGTGCTTTTCGAGACGAGCATAGCGCGCGAACAAATCAAAGCCGGATTCGATCTTCGCGCCGGCAAAGACCCTTAATCCAAAACCCAATCCGCCCGCCGCGCCAGCGCCGGGAATATCGGCGGCGCGAATGCCGCACTGCTTCCGCAACACCTTGGCCAATTGCGCCAGGCATTTTTCCGCCAGCTTAAAATCCTCGGGGCGCAATCCTTTCTGCGGGCCATAAATCCGAGAACAGCCTGACAGCCCCAGCAACGGATTGCGGACATCGACAGCTACGGTCATGTGCAAATTAAGCGTCTCGGAGGCGGGGTGGATTTCCGATAATTCACTCAATTGCCACCATTCCTGCAATTCCCCGCCACCGGCCCCAAAAAATTTCCAGCCTAATGCGCGGGCCAAACCAAAGCCGCCATCGTTGGTCGCGCTTCCGCCGATGCCCACGATGCACTTCCTGGCTCCGGCCTTCCCTGCCGCTTGCAGCACTCTTCCCAAACCAAAAGTATCAAGCTGGAAGGGATGCAACCCTTTTCCAGCCAGCATGGCCAGGCCGTTGACTTTGGCTGATTCGATGATCGCTGTCTTTGCTTTCGGCTGCCACCACCAAACGCAGCGCAAGGGACGATGAGCCGCGTCCACCGTTTTCACGACGCGTTTCTTCGCGCCAATCAAGCTGCTGAGGACTTCGCCGAATCCATCGCCGCCGTCGCTCATGGGCAGGAGGCTGAGGAAATCTTTGGGCCGCGCCTTCCGCCAGCCGCGAGCGATGGCGTCGGCGGCTTGCCGCGCGGTCAAGCTGCCTTTGAATTTGTCCGGGACAATCAGGATGCGCGACGACATGTTCGTGGGACGCGACCATACCAAACAGAATTCGCCAAAGCCATATCGCAAATGATCTTGCCCGGCGATTTCGGTTGTGACTACGCTGATTCTTTAACATGAATTCCGCAAACTCCGATCATCGGACGGGCCATTTTTACTGGTGAATCCCAACCAATTTGTTCCACTGCTCCTGGTAGCCCTGGTCGCATGGCGAATGTACACCCGCCTGCGCCGAAACATAGGACGGCAAGCCCTGCAGCCCAGGCGAATGACAACTCGCATCGTTGTCTTAGCCGTCGTGACATGCATCTTCGCGGGTTTTTCCTTTCTCAATCTTCGCCTCCTGGTCGGTTTGGGTTTCGGCATAATTCTGGGCTGGCCGTTGGCGTGGATCGGCCTGAAAACGACGAAATTCGAAACGACGGCTGAAGGCCGATTCTACACGCCGAACGCAACTATAGGGATTGCGTTGACGATCCTGTTCGTCGGTCGGATCATTTATCGCGTCATGGTGCTTTTGCCGGCTGCTCGCAACCCGACGCAACTACAGCCCGGCGCGGCGCTAAGTCCTCTCTCATTCTTTGTCTTTGGCTTGCTGGCGGGCTACTACATTGCTTACTACACCGGAGTGTTAATGCGGAACCGCGCCATGTCGGCAAACAGACTTTCCACTGGCGCGCCAAAGGCGTCCGGCTAGAATTGACTGATGCTTGCGGCCCGCAACTTTCTTTTTCTTGGCCTTTTGTGCATTTCGGGAAGCACTTTCGCTCAATCAGTCTCAAATGAGTTTTGGCAGGGGCAAAGCATTTACCAGATTGTCACGGACCGATTTGACGATGGCGATCCGTCCAACGATAACGCCGATGGCAATTACAATCCCTCCCGGAGTCGCGGTGCGCACGGCGGGGATTTCAAGGGTCTTGAGCAGAAGCTCGATTATATCAAGGCACTCGGGGCGACGGCGATTTGGATCTCACCCATCGTGCGCAATGCCCACGGCGAATATCACGGCTATGCCGGACGCGACTTTTACAAAGTGGATGCCCGCTGGGGAACGCTCCGGGATTTGCGGCACATGGTCGAGGCCGCGCATGAGCGGGGCTTGCTGGTCATTGACGATATTGTGGTCAATCATGGCGGCGATCTGATTTACAGCACCGATCCCGGCTATGGAAATTTTCGTCCGCCACCCGAGGGCTATCATCTCAGTTACCGCGACCCGAGCCGGACCTATCCGCCGCCGTTTGAATTGAATGCAACCAATCCGGCGCTGACGAACCTGTTCCATAACAACGGCCTGATCTTCAATTATCAAGATTCCAACCAGGTCGTCTTGGGCGAACTTTTCGGGTTGGACGATTTCCGCACGGAATCTCCTTATGTGCGCAAGCAAATGGAAGCCATTTACGAATATTGGATCGAGCAAGGTGAGTTTGATGGGTTTCGCATCGATACTGTCAAGCATGTGGAGATGGGCTTCTGGCAGGAATGGTGCCCGGCCATTCATGCCTTCGCCGCGGCGCATGGCCGGCCTAACTTTTTCATGTTCGGCGAAGTGATGGGCGACTCCGAGCCGCTTTGTGGTTCCTATACTGGCCGGCAAGGCGGCGGCGCTTTTGCGCTGGATTCGGTGTTGGACTATCCTTTGTATTTTACTGTCAAGAATGTGTTCGCCCGGGGAACCGGCGCGCCCGCGGCCATTGAGGAGCATTACCGGCAGGTGGATCGTTATTATGACCCGTCCGCGCGATTGCGTTTGGTGACGTTCCTGGACAATCACGATCAGCCCCGCTTTCTGAACCGCAGCCAGGCGAACAATAACTGGGACCGGCTCAAGTCTGCCCTCGTCTTTCTTTATACAGGGCAAGGAATTCCGAGCCTTTACTATGGCACGGAGCAAGCCTTTAACGGCGGCGACGACCCCGCAGACCGCGAGGACATGTTTGCCGGGCAATTCAAGGACGGCCCGCGCGCTGTGGACAGTTTCAACATGACCCATCCGCTTTTTCAATGGGTGGCCCGGCTTAATAATTTCCGGCGCCTCTACGCGCCTTTGCGCGTCGGATTGCAAACACCGTTATGGAGCGAAACCGACGGCCCTGGCCTTTTTGCTTACGCGCGCCATTCAGGAAACGAAGAGGTCGTAGCCGTTTTCAATACCGCCCCGCAAGATCGCACGCTGCCCGCCTGTCCGACCCTTTTTCCGGCGGGAGCGATCCTGGTCAACCTCCTGGATACAAATGAAAAAATCCGCGTCACATCGGGTGGGAGGATGCACGCTGTTACGGTTCCTGCCGGCGGAGTGAAACTTCTAATTGATAAATCGTTTTGGCGTCCCCTGGATCCGGTCGTGGTGGAGAATTCGCCGGTTCATGACGCGCGCGGCGTGTCCAGCAGCAGTCCGATTGTTCTGCGCTTCAGCGCGGCTATGGAAACGAAGAGCGTGCAAAAGGCATTTTCAGTGGAACCGCCTGTCACCGGCGCGTTTTCGTGGTCGGAGGATCATGTCACAGTGACATTTACGCCCGATAGCGAAGGAATGCCCGGCGGGACGGTAGTGCGCGTCAGGGTGGCTGCGACCGCTCAAAGCGCAGACGGAAAGCTGCACTTATTCGCCCCTTACGAGCTAAAGTTCAAGACGCATTGATTTCCAGGCCTTTGCCAAAACTCGAAGATGCAGCATTGACTCTGACCGCAAATAGTTTTTTGCTCATACCATTATGAATGAACAGCTCACAACGACTCGACGGCAATTTCTGAAAACATCCGCCATCGCAGGCACCGCTCTTCTGGCGCCCGCCATCCTGCCGGCGCGGGGGGCGGCGACGGACGACAGTTCCACGCTCAAGGTCGGCCTGGTCGGTTGCGGCGGGCGCGGCACCGGCGCCGCCGGACAAGCGCTCGCGGCCGATAAAAACGTCGCATTGACGGCCATGGCCGATGTGTTTCAGGAACAGCTCAAGGCCAGTCTAGAAACCCTCCAACAGCAAGCGCCCGACAAAATGAAAGTCGAACCGGACCATTGTTTTGTTGGGTTGGATGCGTACCAAAAATTGATTGACAGCGGCGTCGATGTCGTGTTGTTGGCCACTCCGCCTGGATTTCGCCCCGTCCACCTCAAAGCCGCCATTGCGGCCGGCAAACATGTTTTTTGCGAAAAGCCCGTGGCCACCGATGCTCCCGGCGTGCGGTCCGTGCTCGAAACCGTGGAGGAGGCGCGGAAGAAAAAGCTCTCGCTGGTCTCCGGCTTCTGCTGGCGCTACAATTTAGCCGAACGCGCTCTCTTTGAACGGATTCACGACGGCGCCATCGGCGACATACGCGCCATGTACGCCACGTATTACACGGGCGCAGTCCGGCCCATGCCTCCGGCCAGCGAACGCCCGGCCAGCATGAGCGATCTGGAGTGGCAATTGCGTCATTGGTACAACTTTGGCTGGTTGGGCGGGGACGGTTTGGTGGAGCAAGCTGTCCATGCGATCGATTGGATGCTTTGGGCCATGAAGGATCAACATCCGGAGAAGGCGATGGCAGTCGGAGGACGGCAGATTCCGTCGGAGGGCGGCAACATATTTGATCATTTTGAGGTCAACTATGAATTCTCCGGCGGCACGCGTGGTTTTCTTGGCAGCCGTCAGCAGGACCGTTGCGCCAACGACAACAGCGGCACCTTTTTCGGAACCAAAGGCACTGGCCGGGAACTGGGATTTGCCGCCATGCCATGGATCCACGGCGAAACCCAATGGACTTATAAAGGCCCTCGCCCGGATATGTATCAGGTTGAGCATGACGAAATGTTCGCTTCCATTCGCTCCGGCCAGCCCATCAATAACGGCGTGCGGATGGCCCATACGACGCTGGCGGCAATCATGGGCCGCATGGCCGCCTATACTGGACAGGAGATTACATGGGACATGGCCCTGAACTCGCAGCAAGTTCTGGTGCCGGAAAAGCTCGACTGGAAAACACCCGTCCCAGTCCCATCCTGGGCCATGCCTGGTCGGACAAAATTTGTCTAATCACTCCGCTTCGAATATAGCGCGGGCGAATTGTTGGGGATCGAAGGGCTGCAAATCATCGGGCTTTTCACCGAGGCCGATGAATTTAACGGGCAGGCCCAGCTCCCGCTGAATCGCGACCACCATGCCGCCTTTGCTGGTGCCGTCAAGTTTCGTGATGACCAATCCCGTCAGCGGGACGGCTTTGTGAAAAGCGCGAGCCTGCGCCAGCGCGTTCATTCCGGTGCTGGCATCGAGGACCAGCAAAGTCTCATGGGGAGCGCCGGGCAGTTTTTTATGAATGACGCGATGCACTTTCTCCAATTCCTGCATGAGGTTGTGCTTGGTGTGCAATCGGCCGGCAGTATCGACAAATAAATAATCGGCCTGCCGGGCCAGCGCGGCGGTGATGCTGTCATGCGCCACCGAAGCGGCATCCGCGCCGTGAGCGCCCGCGACCACAGGCACATGCAATCGGTCGCCCCAAAGCTTGAGTTGTTCGACAGCGGCGGCGCGAAAAGTGTCGCAGGCCGCGAGCAGGGCCGTCTGGCCGCGCGATTGCACCAGGTGCGCCAGCTTGGCAGCGGTCGTGGTCTTGCCCGTGCCGTTCACGCCAACAATGGACACGACAGTCAAACCTTCCGCCTGTTTGTGCAAATCGGATCGCGCAGCCGCGAGACTTCTTTCAACCTCGGCGCGGGCGATGGAAAAGATATCCAATCCGGCTTTGCCCTGAGTTTCGTAAGCGTTCTTGACAGCCGTGATGATTTGGGCGGTCATGGCCGTGCCCAAATCGGCGGCGATGAGTGCGGCTTCCAATTCCTCGATTCCCCCGGCGGTCAATTTGGGAGAGGCCGTGACAATGCGTTTGATTTCGTGGGCCAGCTTGTGGTGCGTTTTGAGGAGGCCCTCTTTGAACTTTTGAAACAATCCCATGAAAATGAACCTATGAACGCCGGGCGGCTTTGAGTTTTTCCAGATAAATTGCGGGAAGCTTGACGCCGCCAATCAGAGGTTTGCCTTTGCTGAAACCATGACAGTCCGAACCGCCGGTGACGGCCAGGTTCAACCGTTTGGCCAGCGCCAAATAGTATTCGCTTTGGGTGCCGCTATGTTTCGTATGGAAACATTCCAAGCCGTCGAGACCGTTGCCGGCCAGATGGGGGATGATTTGATCACAATGATTCAGGCCCGGATGGGCCAGCACTGCCAACCCGTCCGCTTGATGAAGCAGATCCATCGCATCGAAAGCAGAAATTTTATACTTGGGCACCCAAGCCGGCCGGCTTTTCTTGAGAAAACGTTCAAAGGCTTCCTCCATGCTCTCGCAGAACCCTTCCTTGACCAAGGCCCGCGCGACGTGCGGCCGCCCGGGAGACTGGCAATTAGCCAGCGCAAAGACCGTTTCCGCCTGCAAGGGCACGCCCAATTTGTTGAGTCTGGAGACCATTTCCGATATACGCTCCTGGCGGACAGCCTGGAACTTTTTGATTTCCGTCAGCAGCTTGGGATGCTTTTCATTCAGGAAATAACCGAGCAAATGCACTTCGTGGCTCTCGAATTCCGCCGTCAACTCCGTCCCTGCAATGAATTCAACGCCCAGAGATTGACACGCCTGCGCCATGCGCGCACAACCTTCAACGGTATCGTGGTCGGTCAATGCCATGGCCACCAACCCAACTTCGGCCCCCCTTTGCGCAAGCTCTTCCGGCGTGAATGTGCCGTCGGAAAAAAGAGTGTGCAGGTGAAGGTCAGCGAAGCCGGCGGCAGGATCCTCCGAATGGTTCGGGTTCAGGCTGATGGTGGACGCCGATGAGTTCATTTTACAGCGCGGGCGGATCTGGAGAGTTTTCCTTTGATCTTATCAAGAATGCCGTTAACGAATTTGCCGCTGTCCTCGGTTGAGTACTTTTTTGCGACATCGACCGCCTCATTAATGGACACAATCGGGGGAATGTCTTCACGAAAAAGCATTTCGTAGATGGCCAGGCGTAATATGTTTCGGTCCACTACCGCCATGCGGTTAAGGTCCCAATTCTCAGCATGTTCCTGGATCGACTTATCCAAAGTCTCGCGATTTTCGAGGACGCCTCGAATGAGCTTGTCGGCAAACAGCCGTGTAGCCAATTCCTGGGTGGTGGGGGGAGGCAATTGGACCTTTTGCCCCCAACTGGCGGCAGCCTTCTCTCCCTCAATCGCAGGGGCGGTCTGGGAATTCCAAAAATGCGCCAGCGCCTCCTCCAGGTTCTCTGGAGGATTGAGGTCGTGCTGGAAAAGAAACTGCACGGCCCGCTCTCGAGCTTCGCGGCGTTGGCCCATATATCAAAGATGGCCGCAAACTGGCCTCGGCAAAAGTAAATTGTGCCAAAAATCTGCGCCACGGGGCTTTTCGGGTCTTTTGCGGTTATAAAGCTTGATAATGGCACAACAGGTGCTAGATTCAGTATTGCGGTCGGCAAAAGGCAATCTGTGAACACTACTGCACTTATATTAACCCGCCTTTTGCTTACGTTCACGCCGCATTCGAAAAAGGCTAAAACATCTATGAAGAAAGTTAACCGTAAAGCAGGATTCACGCTCGTTGAAATTATGATCGTGGTCGCAATCATCGGATTGCTGGCAGCGATTGCAATTCCCAACTTCGTCAAAGCCCGCACTACGTCACAACAGAATGCATGTATCAATAACCTCCGGTTGATTGATTCATCCAAGCAGCAATGGGCCTTGGAACAGCGCAAGCAGAATACCGACACACCGGCAAGCACGGATTTGCAGCCCTATTTGGGCCGTGGTTCCAACGGTGAATTGCCGGCATGTCCCGTCGACGGGACGCAGGTATACTCCACCAGCTATACCACTGGCGCGGTTGGTGTGAAGCCCCTGTGCAACATCGTATCGTCCTCGCACGTTCTGCCATAATGGCTGATTTATCGTGATCTTGCGATCACGTTCGCGAAAGGCTTGGAGTCACTTCCAAGCCTTTTTTATTTAACTTTGCCAGCGTCGGGAAGTACGCTATCCCATTCATGGTGGCACGCCAATTATCTGCAGCGTTGAGATGGCTTTTTTGCGCGACCGTGCTCGCGCTGGCACTCTACCAGTTTTCTGAAAACACGGCCGATCCCGATCTCTGGGCCCATACTTTGGTCGGCGAACATCTCCTGCGCACTGGCAAGCTGCAGAACGTCGAACCTTACTCCTGGACGGCCCCCGGCACGCCCTGGATCAATCACGAACTGTTGGCCGAAATGGCTCTCGGGGCCGCTCATTGGGTGGCCGGCGGAACAGGCATTCTTCTGCTCAAGGTTCTGGTTGGATTCCTTTCCTTTGGCATCGCGTTGAAAATTAGCGCCAACGACCTGTCCTGGCCCCGACTGGCGACGGCCTTTTCTCCCTCGACAGCAAGGGGCGGTCTGGGAGTTCCAAAAATGCGCCAGCGCTTCCTCCAGGTTCTCTGGAGGATTGAGGTCGTGCTGGAAAGGAACTGCACGGCCCGCTCTCGAGTTTCACGGCGTTGGCCCATATATCAAAGATGGCCGCAAACTGGCATCCGCAAAAGTAAATGGTGCCGAAAAAATCTGTGCCAGGGGCCTTCGGGGATCATTTTCCGTTAAGAGGCTTGATAATGGCATGAAAGGTGCTTGGATTAGTATTGCGGTTCGGCAAGAGGCAATCTGTGAACACTACTGCACTTATATTAACCCGCCTTTTGCTTACGTTCACACCGCATTTGAAAAGGCTAAAACAACTATGAAGAAAGTTAACCGTAAAGCAGGATTCACGCTCGTTGAAATTATGATCGTGGTCGCAATCATCGGATTGCTGGCAGCAATCGCAATTCCCAATTTCGTCAAAGCCCGCACTACGTCACAACAGAATGCATGCATCAACAACCTCCGGTTGATTGATTCATCCAAACAGCAATGGGCCTTGGAACAGCGCAAACAGAGTACCGACACACCGGCCAGCACGGATTTGCAGCCCTATTTGGGCCGCGGTTCCAACGGTGAATTGCCGGCATGTCCCGTTGACGGGACGCAGGTATTCAGCACCAGCTATACCGCAGGCGCGGTTGGTTCGAAGCCCCTGTGCAATATCGTTTCGTCCTCGCACGTTCTGCCGTAATGGCCGATTTATCGTGATCTTGCGATCACGTTCGCGAAAGGCTTGGAGTCACTTCCAAGCCTTTTTTATTTAACTTTGCCAGGATCGGTAAGTACGCTATCCCATTCATGGTGGCACGCCAACAATCCGCAGCATTGAGATGGCTTTTTTGCGCGTCTGTCCTCGCGCTGGCGCTCTACCAATTCTCTGAAAACACGGCCGATCCCGATCTCTGGGCCCACACTTTGGTCGGCGAACATCTCCTGCGCACTGGCAAGCTGCAGAACGTCGAACCTTACTCCTGGACGGCCCCCGGCACGCCCTGGATCAATCACGAACTGTTGGCCGAAGTGGCTCTCGGGGCCGCTCATTGGGTGGCCGGCGGAACAGGCATTCTTCTGCTCAAGGTTCTGGTTGGATTCCTTTCCTTTGGCATCGCGTTGAAAATTGGCGCTGGTGATTTGCCCTGGCCGCAACGCGGGGTGGCCTGGGCCGTGGCGGCATTGGCGGTCGTTGAAATTTCCTATGGCTTTGCCCCGCGTCCGCAGATTTTCACGGTCCTCGGGTTGGCTATTGAATTGGCGTTACTGCGGCGAATCGTGCGGGGAAAAATAGGGTGGGCCATGGCGCTGCCGTTTCTATTCGCGCTCTGGGTCAACACGCATGGCGGCGTGCTGGCCGGATTGGCTGTGCTGGCGGTCACAGCGGCCGCGACCACCGCACAACTGTTCTGGTCCAGATGGCCGAATTTGTCAGCCAAGGTGCCGGTGGAGGAAGTTTCGGCGCGATCTGTCGCAACACTTTGGATTTCATGCCCGCTGTGCGCGGCTGCTTTGTTGGTCAATCCTTATGGATGGGAGTTGATTCGGTGGACCATCAGCGGAGTGGTCTGGCTGCATCAACGGACAGAATTGGACGAGTGGCATCCTACGCCGCTGAACTGGAATCACGCCACGTTGTTTGTCCTGGCGCTGCTCTCATTGATCTCTTTCTCGCTGTCGCGCCGCCGCCGCGCGCTCTGGGAAATGGCGATATGCGCCGGCTTGGCGGTTTTTGCGATTCGTTCTGTACGCCACACGCCGTTGTTCGCTCTGGCCGCGCTGGCCTTTGTGCCACCGCACTTGGCCGATGTCATCGACCGTTTCCACGACCGCTTTACCGGCTTGTCGGAGTTATTCCGGCGACAGGGTGTGCAACTAGCCGCAACGGTGCTGTTGGCGGCAGTGACTATTGGAGAACTCGCCGGTACATTCTTATTGCATAAGGAACATCCATTAACCATGGAAGTGCCCAGGAGCCAGTATCCTTTGAGTGCTATCGCATTTATCCGCGAACATGGATTGCGCGGCAATTTGCTGGTCTTCTTTGACTGGGGCGAACTTTGCCTGTGGGAATTGCCCCAATGCGCCGTCTCCCTGGATGGACGGTGGGAAACCTGCTACCCCCGCGACCTGATACCGGAACATTGGAAGTTCTATAACGGCCAGCCGGTGGACCGGAAGATTTTGGACATAGGAAAGGCAGATTTGGCCCTCTTACCGGCAGATCTGGCCGGAACGCTGGCTTTGTCGCGCGAACCTGGCTGGCATGTAGTTTACTACGATAAGCTAGCCGTGGTTCTGGTGCGCGACCCCCAGCGCTTTCCGCAATTAGCTTCAGCCAAGCTGCCCAAAGCCGGGCCTCCCGACGCTACCACGGGCCGCGCGGCCTTCCCAGACGGGCACGCAGCGCGATTGGCCTTATGACGTTCGTTTTTTCCTGCAATACCTTGGTCAACACCCTGGGAATAAAAATGCTTCGCAAAATTGGACTGGCATGGACATTGCTTTTGCAAGATGCGCGGTTTTCAAAGAGCAATCAGTGAACAGTCAGTTTTTATAATAACCCGCTCTTTGTTGTGTTCACGCCGCCGAGTAATTGGAAAAATATGAAAAGAACTACTGCCAGGAAAAAGGGATTCACGCTGGTTGAAATCATGATCGTTGTGGCTATCATAGGATTGCTGGCCGCGATTGCGATTCCGAACTTTGTCAAAGCCCGAACGACATCACAGCAAAACGCTTGCATCAACAATCTTCGATTGGTCGATGCCTCCAAACAGCAATGGGCCTTGGAGCAGAAAAAGCAGTCCACCGATACGCCCGCCAGCACGGACTTGCAGCCGTATTTGGGCCGCGGTTCCAATGGCGAATTGCCGACTTGTCCGGTTGATCCGGGCAATTCGTTTACGACGAGCTACACTGTCAATGGCGTCGGTATTCCACCAATCTGCCAAATCCTTTCTTCGTCCCACGTTCTGCCCTAACTGCTGAACTTTATCGCGGCCCACAAAGCCGCGATGCGCGAAAGGCCCGGCCCACCCGGGCCTTTCTTTTTTCCTTCATCCAATCTGCTTGCCCAGCAAAATCTCTGCTGCTAGATTCTAGCCTCTTGGTGAAGCCGATGTGGCGGAATTGGCAGACGCGCTAGACTCAAAATCTAGTACCCGAAAGGGTGTGTGGGTTCGACCCCCTCCGTCGGCACACCGTTATGGGAGGTCGGAAATGTCCAACATTGAGGCATGTGTCCGCTCATTTTTGGACAACGACCTGGTTGCGATGAAGTTTACTGCCGGTATTCCGAGAAGGGGTCCCGGTATTTGCCAGGGAAAACGGCAGAGAGCCCGGCGCGTATTTGGCCGTGCTAGATTGAATTGGCGCGGGCAAATCTCTTATGGCGGACACCGGCCGCTCTCGGCTATGGCGCTTGCAATTTTAAAGCTGCCCGTCAAATTCGACGATAATGCGAATGGACATGAATTCTAACTTTCGATTCGGATTTGCGGCTCTATCCAGGATACTGTGGGCTTGAACCTGCGTTTTCAGACCGGGAAAACTTATCTTGATCCGAATCCTGCATGAAGTCGCTGATACCTAGCTTGAACGGGTTGCGGGCCTTGAGCATTTTGCTCGTAATAACGTGCCACGCCAATATCCGCGATCATTTTATCCAGTCCAACTCTCCGTTTTCATTCATAACGGACGGACTTTTCGGAGTGAACGTTTTCTTTGTCATTTCGGGATTCCTCATTACGACGCTCCTATTGAAGGAAGAAGAAAACAACGGCCGGATTTCTATCAAGAAATTTTATCTCCGCAGAGCCTTGAGAATTCTGCCGGCTTATTATGCGGTCCTTTTGGTTTACGCCATTCTGCAATGGGCCTCGGTCTTGCGAATAAGCCCGGTTTCCTGGATCACCGCGCTTACTTATACAACTCTCTTTCATCCTGAGGGCTGGGAGACCGCTCATTTCTGGTCGCTTTCCACGGAGGAAATATTCTACCTGGCGTGGCCATTCATCTTTTCCATGTCACGATCGGCCCGGACTATTTTCTCGATTTTGGTGGTTCTGTATTTCCCCGTTTTAAGATTGGTTCACGAGCTTTGGCCCTCGGTTGAAATGGGGACCCTTGCGGGAGACGCTATCATGTGGGGATGCATGTTTGCCCTCTGGCATGAGCCCATACTCAAAATCCTCAATCGCATGTACAGCCAATGCCGGGCGGTGCTCTTCCTGCCCTTTTTAGGGATTTTCCTGCTGAGAGTCGCCGACAATATCCACAGTCACACTCTCATTTTCAGGATTCTCCATTCCTTTTTCGGGACCACTCTCGGCTGCGTGGCGGATTTTTGTATTGGCCTCATCATTTTGATTTCCATCCATTTCACCCGGAATCTCTGGTTCGCTTTTTTGAATCTTAAATGGATCAACCAAATCGGAGTGCTTTCCTACAGTCTGTATCTGTGGCAACAGCTTTTCTTTTCCCCAAAAATTGGAGCCTTGTCCGTTTTTCCCCTAAATATCTTGCTCATGTTCATGGTGGCGGGTCTTTCGTATCGATTTATTGAAAAGCCGTTCTTGCGTTTAAGATCAAGATTTGAACCCGAGAAGGAGGGCGCGACAAACCTGGTGATGAAACCAGTTTCCTGGAAAATGAGTTGACTCTCTTGGGTTTTGTTCCGCCGGTTCGGGCTCAGTCCCGCGGAGACTGGGTGCCCGCAAGTGCACTAGACCCATCGCAGTCCAATCTTGAGAGAAATCCGGGCCGACATTTTTCTAGCCATCGCCGCACTGTCTTTGCAGAATCCAGGACCAATACACATGAAAAGACGGGCGTTTGTAATCACTTTCTCCGCTCTCGCGCTAGGCGGCGCTATCTTCCTGGCCATGCAGCAATCCGCTCGCAGCCAGCCAAAAGGCCCGAACTCGGATGACATCGTTCAAGTCACTAAAACAGATGACAAAGTGACAGTGGAGATCGGTGAAAAACTTTTTACGGAATACCATTATCAAAATGTGCCCCGCCCTTACTTTTGGCCTGTGCTCAGTGCCGACGGAGCCGAAATGACCCGGCAATGGCCCATGGCAAATCCGAAAGACGAGGAGCATGATCATCCTCATCATCGCGGGCTTTGGTATGCGCATGGAAATGTGAACGGACTGGATTTTTGGTCGGAGGAGCCGGGCTTTTGCAAAATCGTCCATGACGAATTTCTAAAAATTCAGTCAGGCAAAGCATTCGGACTCATTAAATCGAGAGACAAGTGGCTCGACCATAACGGCGACATCGTCTGCACGGATGTGCGCGCCATGCGCTTTTACAATTCGCCAGGCGACGAACGAATGTTTGACTTCGACATAATCTTGCAAGCGCCGCCCGACAAACCGGTCGTCTTCGGCGACACCAAGGAAGGCACCATGGCGACGCGCTTGCCGGAAACCATGCGTCTGAAGCACAAGAACGGGCCTGGCCAAGGACACATCGTCATGTCCACCGGCCTGCGTGATGAAAAGACATGGGGGAAACGGGCCGATTGGTGTGATTATTACGGCCCTGTCGTCACGGAGGGTAAAGATCCCGGAATACTTGGCTTGGCCATTTTCGATCATCCCAGCAATCCCCGCCATCCGACCACCTGGCACGTCCGCGACTATGGCCTTTTCGCGGCCAACCCCTTTGGTTTGCATGAATTCGAGAAGGCGCCCGCAGAAGCCGGAAACTTGACCATTCCCGCAGGGCAAAGCGTGACCTTTCGCTACCGCTTTTATTATCATCGCGGCGACGAAAAGGAAGGCCGCGTGGCCGAACATTACCATGCATACGTCGCGGAAAAATCGCCCCAAGACTGAAGTTGAATGTTTCCGAACTATGCGCCTACTTTATCTGTCATGACATCTGCCTATGAAAACTCTTACTCGCCGTTCCTTTCTTAAACAATCCACCCTCGGTCTTGGAGTATTGGGCTGGTCGGCCCGCTCCTGGGCGCGCGTTCCCGGCGCTAACGAAGACGTTCGCATCGCCGTCATTGGTTTCAATAGCCGCGGCAAGGACCATATCAAGGAGTGGACCAAAATGGCTGGAGTCCGATTGACCGCCCTGTGCGATGTGGACATGAAGATTCTCGACGCCGAAGTCAGCCGCCTCGATTCGGTCGGAACGAAAGTTGAGGGATGTCAGGATATTCGCCGGTTGTTGGAAAGCAAAAATGTGGACGCAATTTCCATTGCCACGCCCAATCATTGGCACGCCCTGGCCGCGATTTGGGGCATGCAGGCTGGCAAGGATGTGTATGTCGAAAAGCCGGTCTCGCACGATGTTTGGGAAGGCGAAAAACTGGTCGAGGCCGCCCATCGCTACAAGAAAATTGTCCAGGCCGGCACGCAATCCCGCTCCAGCTTGGGAATCAAGGAGGCCGTCGCCTGGGTGCAAAAAGGCAATCTGGGGAAAATTCGCGTCGCGCGCGCGCTTTGTTACAAACCGCGGCCCAGCATCGGCAAAAGTGAAGGCCCGCAAAAAGTTCCGGCCTCGGTGGATTACAATTTATGGTGCGGCCCCGCACCCATGACGCCGCCGCACCGCCGCAAATTTCATTACGATTGGCATTGGTTTTGGAATTACGGCGGGGGCGACATGTCAAACCAGGGCATTCACGAAATGGATGTCGCGCGCTGGTTCCTGGGAGAGGAAAAATTGTCGCCCAAAGTTCTTTCCATCGGCGGCCGGCTTGGATACGAAGATGACGCCGAAACACCGAATACCCTCATCGCATTTCACGACTACAAAGCAGCGCCGCTCATCATGGAAGTCCGTGGCCTGCCCGAAAAGGCCGGTTCCAAAAGCATGGACAAATACAAGGGCGCGGATATCGGTATCATCGTTGAGTGCGAAGGCGGATATGTTCGGGTTAAAGATTATACGGGAGCCGCCGCGTTTGACAAGGATGGCAAGGAAATCAAACATTTCAGCGGATACGTCAATCATTTTGAAAATTTCATCCATGCAGTCCGCAGCCGCAACGAAAGCGAGCTAAATGCGCCTGTTCGCGAGGGGCATATTTCCAGCGCGCTCTGCCATACGGCCAACATTTCCTATCGCCTCGGCAGCCAATCCTCCGCCGATGCCATCCGCGAACAGATCAAGGGCGATCCAGATGCTGTGCCGACATTTGATCGCATGGCCGAGCATCTCGCCGCCAACAATGTCGATTTGAATCAAACCCCGGTCACACTCGGCACCGTGCTGAAAATGAATCCGTCCAATGAAGAATTCATCCAGGCGAAAAAGGCCAACCAAATGCTGGCCGTCGGCCCGCGCGAACCCTTCGTCATTCGTTTGACTTGATTTGTCTGCGGCAGTGGCGAGAGACTCCGTCGAGCTTTGGTCAGGCATGTAACATGCGATTATGTGGGACCTCTTTACTACAGATCTGGGCGCGCTTGTTCCGCTTCGCGCAACGCCCGGCGGTCGAGTTTCCCAGTCGGAGTTCTCGGCAACGCCTCCATAAACACGACATGTTCCGGTGTTTTGTATGCGGCCATTCGCGTGCGCGCAAACGCGATCAACTCCTCATCGGAGAGGCTTTGTCCGGCATGGAGCACCACGTAAGCCACGACGATTTCTCCCCAGATTCGGTCCGGCCGGCCAATCACAGCCGCTTCCCGCACCAGCGGGTGCTCCTGCAACGCACACTCCACCTCCTGCGGAGAAATGTTGCTCCCGGCTCGAATGATGATCTGTTTGGTTCGCCCGGCAAACCAGTAGTAGCCGTCTCCATCGCAACGAGCCAGGTCGCCGGTGTGGAACCAGCCGTCCCGAATAGCGCTCGCCGTCGCCTCGGGATCATTCCAGTAGCCGAGCATCAGAACAGCGCTCTGGATGCAAATCTCTCCGACCTCTCCGAGCGCGACATCGCGCCCTTCGTTGTCCAGCAACCGGATGCGCACGCCTTCGACCGCCTGGCCCATGGACCCGACGCGAACGCGCCCCGGGCGGTTGTAGGTCAGCGGCGCTGCCTCCGTGGCGCCGTAAGCTTCATGCACAGTCCGGCCCATGGCGCGTTCGAAGGCCTCTTGGAGCGCGGGTGAAACCGCATCGCCGCCGCAGAAATAGAACTGGCCGGAGCTTACGTCGTGCGGCGTCGCGCTTTGTGCCTGGGCCAAAGCATGGAACTGAGTTGGAAGACCCAAGGTGCAACTGCAGCGATGGCGCTGGATGGCTTGCAGCACAGGCAGCGGTTCGATCCGAGGCAGAAGCACCACTGTGGCCCCATTGAGCAAACTACCCAGGAACAACAGCCCAAAGCCGACCGTATGAGCCATTGAGGTAATCACGATTACAATTTGGTTTTCGTCCACTTGCAGGCCCCGCATCGCACGGGCGGTTTGCGCCAGTGTTTCGTGCGAGTGCGTGACTCCCTTCGGATGGGCGGTCGTGCCGGAAGTATAGAGAATGGCGGCCACCTGATCGGCGGCTATAGTAGGGAGAGAAACTGGCGTCGGCGGCGGGTGAAGAAGTTCCTCGAAAGGCCTCACACCGTCCACTGACGAGCCATCGCCGGTGAGATATAACCGCCGCAAATCCGCCAGTTGCTTCTGAAGGCCTGCCACTTCCGAGTAAAGGTCCGGCTGACCAATGTAACATGCCACCCCACTGTGGCGAAGGACGTATTCAATTTCCCGTCCCTTTAGCCGAGAATTGACCGGGACGGCAATTGCGCCGGCCTTAAAGCAACCAACATAACCCAGGGCCAGTTCGGGAACGTTGAGCAGGTGGAAGGCGACTCGGTCACCGGGCCTGACGCCAGCGCACAAGAGGCGGCCGGCCACAGAATCAGTGAGCCGGTCGAATTCGGCATAGGTCCACGATTGATCGCCGCAGATCACGGCGAGTTTATCAGGACTTCGATCGCACGTGTGGCGTAAACCAGTGACCAGGCTCATAAACAGGGCGGTCCCGCATAACCGCATATTTTATCGTACATTTTTTAAAGTTTCGCAGATTTTTTGCCAGCGATTCGGTTATCCCATCTTCGACTGCTCCGCCGTCCATTTCAAGGTCATAGTCGGCTCCCGTCTAAAAAGGAAGCGATTGCATTCCCACGTAACAATGTTATTGTGATCGTGTGAAAGGCGCTCAGTCGCGACCGATTCAATGGAATGGTTACGGCTTTAAGCGCCGAGTTCTTTGACATAAGGGGAATTCGGGAAGCACAGAACGACTGGGCTAAGTCCGAAGTCGGGCGAGGTTAACGATAAATTGCAAATAGTTGCACAGACTGTGTGAAAACTCGATCGGCATATTCCCACAGTATCTGGCACGTGGTGATGAGCGGTGGCGGGTGCTTTCATTTCACTGCTTTATTTGATTCAAGCTGGGACGGGAGCCCTTGGGTCCTGCTTCTCAGGCCGCTTGGAGGGTTTGGAGCAACTGTGCCATGCTCATGATGTTCAAGACCCGGCGCAAATTGTAAACCAGCGCGCTTAAGCTAAAT
>Ga0182024_10000334_pt1 | contig 119913 bp, 93 predicted proteins | sample P32metaG_FD_120480 | JGI IMG/M metagenome (GOLD analysis project Ga0182024, IMG submission 120480) | Permafrost microbial communities from Stordalen Mire, Sweden - P3-2 metaG (Illumina Assembly) | ecosystem: Environmental > Terrestrial > Soil > Wetlands > Permafrost | place: Sweden: Stordalen... | reverse complement strand
GGAACACTTTTGGACCAATTCAGCCTCTGAAGGCTGGTGCAGGAAGGAAGGCTTCTATGAAAACAAAAGAGATAAATGGTGGGCGCGCAGGGACTCGAACCCCGGACCTCCTGCGTGTGAAGCCTGATGTTGGCTTCTTTCGGTTCCAAGATTTCCATTGGGTTCTCTGTATTTTCAACAGGTTGGGGAGTCTGCTTTTCGCTCAATCAGCAAGCTCAACAGCCTCAACAGATGGGGTTTTGATACGGTTGTGATACGTTCGGACCTCCTGCGTCTTGCAGGAAGCAGCAGATCGATCCTCGGAGACAGCCAGTTTTGATGTGGTTCTGATACGGCTCCCCCGGTATCCCAGGAACTGGGTTCTTGCTCCCGGTGTCGCGCTCCGCACCGGCACTGAGAGGAACCCATCTTGCGGTTGGAACTCACGGCGGCGGCGCGCCTTTGATAAGGTGCCGAAATGATCGGACCAAGGATCACTGATGCCGAGTGGAGGGCTACGCCGATTTAGAAAAAGTAGTATACTATTTCTAAACACATAGGTACGTTACTATTATGCAAACCATGCGAGATCAGATAGTTGCAAGGATTGATCGGCTTGGGGGAGGAAAAGCTTTCTCCGCCAAGGATTTCCTCGATATCGCTAGCCGTGGCATGATCGACATGTCGCTTACGAGTCTGAGTCGCCGTGGCACAATCCGGCGTGTCCGGCGGGGGCTCTATGACAAGCCAAAGGTCAATCCTTCTTTGGGTGGGGAGTTGAGTCCGGACATTGACGAGGCGGCACGCGCGATCGCGCGGCGGTCCCGATGGAAGATCGTCCCGGAGGGGGCGTGGGCGGCAAATCTGCTAGGCCTATCCACTCAAGTGCCGGCTAAGATCATCTACCTGACCGACGGCCCGAATAATGAAGTGCCAATCGGTCGCCGCACCATCCACTTCAAACACGCCCGCCCCAAAGCGATGTCTGGGCTTGAGGGCAAGTTCGCGCTCGTAGTGCAGGCACTGCGACATATTGGGAAGGAAGGTGTCGGATCACGAGAGATCGAGACGCTCCGAGCGGCGTTATCTCCGGCTGAAAAACGCAAACTCGTGAAAGACACCCGGTTCAGTGCGGACTGGATCTTCGGAGTGGCGAAACAAATCATGGAGAAATCGGCTTGAACGAGATTGCCAGGATGCCCGCCGGGGAGCGGGCGGAGGTGTTCGCTGAAACAGCGGACCGGAAAGGCTTGCCCGAAGCGATTATCGAAAAGGACTTTTGGGTCTGCTGGGTTCTGCAGCAGCTTTTCTCAAGCGAGGCGCTCTCGGGGCGGCTCCTCTTCAAGGGTGGTACATCTCTGTCGAAGATCTTCCACGCAATCAACCGATTTTCAGAAGACATCGACTTGGCAGTAGACTATGCGGCCCTCGGTTTCACTGGCGCGCGAGACCCCCGGCGAGAAGATATCTCGAAATCGAAACGGAACGCTATTCTCGCCGAAATGATGACTGAGTGTCAGCGGTATATCCGTGGCGAGTTTCTGGATGCACTGAAACCGCGATGCGAAGAAGTCCTCGGTGCTCACGAGGCCTGGAGCCTTGGTGTCAGCCCGCAGGACCCAAACGTGGTTCGATTTAACTATCCTATGGCCAGTGCAAAGAACCTCGCCTATGTTGGAACCGATAGCAACGGCGACGTATCGATGGCAACGACTTGATGGTTTGGCTTCTTCACCGGCTGCTCCTGATCAACTTCGGGCCACTCTGTCGGGGCTGACGAATCTGAGCAGCGTCGTACTCGACCTTACGGTGAGCGGGACTGTCGGCCTCAGCGAGAGTGTACGCGTTCGAGAGGTGCTGGCTGATCTGGAGGCACGGGTACACATCCTTCGATTGCGTACCGACGGGCTCCTGCCAGTCGCTACCGAGGAGGACCTGAATAATTTGCGTGGAAACGCTTTCTTTTCGAACATCCTCGACCGTCTTGGCGCGTTGAGGAATGATTCGGCGAACGCTGACCGGCTCTATGCCGACGCTGCACTTCAGCGAATGTATCTGGAAACCATTAATGGAGGAAGGCAATGAGAATTCGTGATATACAAGTCGAGAACTTCCGGAAGCTTCGACGCGCGGAGATCACAGGCCTGCAAGATGGTGCTAACGTAATTGCCGGCGAGAACGAAGCGGGTAAGTCGACGCTCCTTGCGGCTGTGCAGACTGGTCTATTCCAACGGCACAACGTCACGGGCAAAGCCCTGGATTCCATGCAGCCATTCGGTTGCGCTGTACGGCCCCGAATCCACGTGGTCTTCGATTTGGGTGATCAACGCTATACATTGCGGAAGACATTCGGCTCGGGCTGTTCCGCGGAACTGATTGCTTCGGGAGGCCAAAGGTGGGCAAACCACGACGCTGATCGCCGTCTTGAAGAACTACTTCGCTTTCAAGCGCCTTCGAGGGGTGCGAGCAAATTCAGTGAACTCGGAATGTGGCCACTCTTCTGGGTCGAGCAGGGTTCAACTTTTCAGGATGTCAGACTCAATGCGGATGTCCGAACAACCGTACACACCAGCCTCCGCAAAGAAGTTGGTGACATTCTGGTCTCCTGTGAAGCTCGATGGTTATTCCATCTATCGTCACGACTATCCTCCGCCGGTTTTCCTGTTCGAGGGATTGTTGGCAAATGGCCTGACAATTCTGGCGGGCCGTCCGAAGTCCGGCAAGAGCTGGTTAACCCTGGCAATGGCAATCGACGCGGCTATGCAGCGGGCGTTTCTTGGCCGGTTCAGGATCGAAAGGGCAGCGAAGGTTCTCTACTTTGGACTGGAAGAAGGTCCGGCGCGTACGCACAACAGGCTTCGGAAGCTACTTCCAAAGCCTGACATTCAGCTTCAGAATATCGAGTTTCGGTACACTCTGAATCCACTAGTGGACGGCGGCGCTGCCGAACTAAATGAACTTCTGAGAACAGGCCAGTATGACTTGCTGGTCATAGACACTTTCCTGAAGGTGGCAAAGGCCGGGGGCCACAACCGCGACGCGACGCGGAGCGAATACGCAGAGATTGCCCAGCTTCAGGAGCTTGCGCAGCGTCACAAACTCGCCATCGTCCTGGTGGACCATACGCGCAAGATGGGGGCAGAGAACGGACTCGATACCGTCTCGGGCACGACTGGCAAGACGGCGGCCTGCGACGCGGTCTGGACACTTCGGAAACAAGCCAGCGGCGATTCTATTCTGGACATCGTTGGCCGCGAGATGGAGGATCAGACCTTGGGCGTTCGCCTGATGACTGGCGAACCTTTCGGCTGGCACTTGATCGGCGAAGGTGCGGAGGTCGGGATGAGCGAAGCGCGCCAGGAGATCGTCGAACTGTTGAAGGACGAAGCACCGTTGGCGCCCGTGCGGATCGCGGGGCTTCTCCGCAAGAACGCGGTCACGATTCGGCGACTTCTCCAGAAGCTTGCCGTGGATGATGTCGTGAGGAAAGACCGCAGCGGGAAGTACTACCTCACAGCCCGTGAACAGCGTGAACGCGCGAACGGAGTGAACGAATGGGATTGGTGATTGTGTTTCGGTCTGTTGCTCATTGGTTGACAACATACCGGTTGTCCTCGGAATCGGCGCGTATGCCGTTCATGCGTTCACAGTGTACCAGCGTTGCTGGTGTTCACGACGTTCACGCCGTTCATTGTTGGTGCGAGTGGAGGGCGGCAGTACGGAACCGGCTCTTTCAGCGGCGCAGATCCACGGTGTCCGCCGAGTGGATAGAGAGGCCACAATTATTTCCCATTCTTTTTTTGTGAACGAGGCGCGAAGGGTCGAATATCCTTGTAAACCCGCGTCCCTGAAAGACATACGGCACCCCTTCGCCTAGCCGTTTCATATCGCAATCTGGCCTATATAGCGCGAATATATCATTGATTCGATGGGGTTTAATGGTTTTGAATTAACAGGGAGTGACATGCAGGGCCGAATGGACAATTTGTTCAGCGAGCGGAGCGGCTGAAGCCTGGATTTTCCTTGTAAACCGCACGCGCGAAAGGACATCCCCACCCCATCGCCTAACTAAAATGGCCGGTCCAAATCGCCGACGTTGTCCTGTAGGCGCACCTATGTTATTGGATATGGGGAGTTTAACGTTTTGAATGTGCTGACATTGACGCCGCATATCAAAAAATCGAGAGTTTGCCGGCAGAGCGGGGCGGCTGAAGCCTCAATCGAACCTAATTCGCCCCGGAAATTGTGGGCTTCTCCTCATCGGAAACGCGCGTCGGAGGTGTTAAACAAATGTTAAACGCGCCGCTGATTCTGTTTGACGGACTAACCCCTTGAAGACAGAAGACGTAGGCAGGAAAAATCGACCCGCTGCTAAACAACCCTTTATGTTCCATTCCGGGTGTTGTTTGCCCTTTTCGCTGAATCTGGGATGTCAGGATTGTCGCAGAACGTCGTGAGTTGTCGCGAACTGCCGTAAACGTCGCAAATCGTCGCAACCGTAGTGTTCCGCACGAATTCAGCGGCCCGATCTTGAATTTGCTGTCCAAAAATCCGATCCTGAGCCCTTATATGTGGAGCCAGCGGTGCCCGGCAGAACTCATCGAGGTAAACATGCAGAGTTTCCTAACCGAAAAGGAAGTCGCCGAACAGATCAAAGTGAGTCTCGCCTCCCTCAGACGATGGCGGCTGTTGCAGCGTGGCCCGCGATTCATCAAAGTTGGCGCGTTGGTTCGGTATCGCGTCGAGGACCTGGAGCAATGGATGGAGACTCTGCCTACCGGCGGGACTGCCCCGCAGCGTCAGGACAACCGACTTAGGCTGGCATAGAGAAGCGCGGGCGATTTCGATTTTAATTGCTGTTTACTAACCGAAACGGTTAGGATAATGGCATGGCTAAGAAAACAGCGGCGTCACAGGCCGCAAGTCTGATGGGCAAGCGAAGCTTTAAAGCCAGAGTCGAACGCTTTGGCATTCAACGCCTCCAGGAAATCGCGAGAGAGAACGGCAAGAAAGGTGGGCGTCCGAAGGGCAGCGGCGAGAAGCAAACGAAGGAAACGAAGAAAGGAGAGAAATGATCTACAAACGAGATGAGCACTGGCACCTCGACGTAACTGTTCAGGGTGTCAGGTATCGCGAGGCGCTAAACACAACTGACAAGCGCCAGGCGAAGGAACTGGAGAAGACGCGAGTATCCGAGATCAAACAGGGCAAAGGTGCCTCGAAGTCTGGCAGGGAATTCGCGCGGAAACCATTCGGCGAAGCTGTCACGGTTTATCTTGCAGAACGTAAACCGCACGTTTCGGAGCGTACTACGCAGTTTGAGAAAGAGAGGCTCGGACCACTGTCGAAGCACTTTGCAGAAAAGCCGTTGCTTCGCTTCAAGGCGGAGGACGTCACTGGTTACCAGACTGCCAGGTTGGCTTCTGGAATATCTGGACGGACGGTGAACATGGAAACCGGCGTACTTCGTCGAATGCTGAAGCGGGCGAAAGTCTGGAATGCCATTTCCGAGGACACAAAGGCGCTTCCCGAGCGTCAGGGTGCAGTCGGAAAGGTTCTGACAGCGGACCTCAAGCGGAGACTGTTTGAAGTCGCTGCCAGCAAGCCTGAATGGGCGGCTGCGCACTGTGCGGCGGTGCTTGCCGTTTCCACTACCTGCCGGGGAGTAGAGATCCGCAACCTACGGTGGGAAGACGTGGACTTGTTCGGACGCGTAGCGACGATCCGGCGCAGCAAGACGGCAGCGGGGCATCGGACTATCCCGCTTAACGGTGACGCCATGGCGGCGCTTACCAGACTGCTGGAACGCGCGAGAGCGCTTGGAAGCAGCGAACCCGGGCACTACATTTTTCCCGCCTGCGAACACGTCACGATTGACCCAACACGTCCGCAAAAAAGCTGGCGAACGGCGTGGCGCAAACTGGTCAGGCAGGCGGCGCGGTTATCGGGTCGTGATGCGGCACGCGATGCTTTGGCTTCGGGCGTTGGACTTCGGGCAGCGATAGCCGCTTGGAAGCGGACAATAGAACCATTCCGGGGCCTGAGGTTCCACGACTTGCGACACCAGGCAATAACCGAGATGGCAGAAGCGGGCGTTTCAGATGCGACGCTGATGGCGATATCGGGCCACATGTCGCGCCGGATGCTGGAACACTACAGCCACGTTCGTATGGCAGCAAAGCGGACGGTGCTGGACAAGTTAGAAAGCGGTCTGATGGGTGGACTCTCAACCAAGAGTCAATCCTCAGTTGGGAAGCTAAATTGAGCGGTTACGTCACAATCCACGTCACAAACACCCCCTCCACAATGCCGGGGACTCTGCAACTCACTGAAAATAATGGTGGGCGCGCAGGGACTCGAACCCCGGACCTCCTGCGTGTGAAGCAGGCGCTCTAACCAGCTGAGCTACGCGCCCCCAAAAAGGCAGACAAATCCAAGTTTAGTACATCCCGCCCCGGCATCCGATAAGCTGGCACTGATGGCTTCGCCTCCGATTCCCCCCACCGCAGGCACCCCGCAGGAAATCTACCGGCAGAGGCTCGAAGTTCGCTCAGGAACCCTGGCCGAACTCGAAGCCCGCCGACATCGACTCGGCCAGCTGCGACTTGTGCTCTTTGTGCTCGCAGCCGTCGTGGGCTGGTTTGCGATCCAGAGTAAGCTGCCGGCGTGGCTCATCGCAATCCCGGTGGCGATCTTCATTGCGCTCGTCTGGTGGCAATCGCGCCTTGAACGCGAGATGGAGTTCGCACGCCGTGCCATCGCGTTTTACGATCGCGGATTGGCCAGAATCGAACACCGCTGGCAGGGTGGCGGCGAAACGGGCGAACGCTTCATCGATCCGCATCACCCGTATTCGCTCGATCTCGACATTTTCGGGCGCGGCAGCCTGTTTGAACTCCTTTCCACCGCACGCACGCGCGGCGGAGAGGCGACCCTGGCGGCTTGGCTGCGGGCGGGTAGCGACGCGGCGGCTCTACAGCAGCGGCATGAAGCAATCGAAGAACTACGGCCTTTGCTCGACCTGCGCGAACAACTCGCTGTTCTCGGCAGCGATTTTCGCGTGGGCGTTAACCCTGAGCATCTGAATGCATGGGCTGTCGCGCCCGTGAATGTGTTCCCCATTTCGCTGCGCTGGAGCGCCTTCGTCCTTTCGATCCTGATGGGTGTGGCGCTGCTGTGGTGGTTTGCTACGTCGTTCGTCGGGATCGAGGCAACACGCGTAGTTGTTGCGCTCGGCGCTGTAGTGGGCGCGCTGGCCCTGAGCGTGCGAAAGCGGGTGCTCGGAATCACGGGAGAAATTCACGAGCCCGCGCACGATCTGGATTTGCTGTCGCAGATTCTGGCGCTGCTGGAACGCCAATCGTTCGGCTCGGTGCGGCTGAGCGAACTGGCCGCGGCTCTCAGGACGGCAAACGGGCAGGCAGCCCCGAAACGTATCGCGCGTTTGCGAAGGCTCATGGAGCTGATCGATTCGCGCGATAACGTTTTCGTGCGCATCGTCGGGCCGCCGCTGCTGTGGACGACGCAGCTGGCGATGGCGATTGAAGCGTGGCGCGCGGGGAATGGCGCGCTGATTCCGGGATGGCTCGGCGCGGTCGCGGAAATAGAAGCGTTGTCCTCGCTCGCCAACTACGCCTACGAACACCCTCACGACGTATTTCCGGAACTGGTCACAGGCGATCCGGTGTTCGATGTCGAAGATGTCGCTCACCCGCTGCTTCCCGGCGAGCGCGCCGTCCCCAACAGCGTGAAGCTCGCGGCGCCGGTTCGGTTGTTCGTCGTGAGCGGCTCGAATATGTCGGGGAAAAGCACGCTGTTGAGGGCGGTCGGCGTCAACGCAGTGCTCGCAATGGCGGGCGGCCCGATTCGCGCGCGGCGGCTCAGGCTGTCGCAACTTTCGGTGGGCGCGTCGATTCGCACTACGGACTCCCTCGAAGAGGGCCAATCGCGCTTCATGGCGGAGATTCTGCGATTGAAACAGATTCTGGAACTACCCGCACCGGCCTTTTTTCTGCTCGACGAACTGCTGCACGGCACGAACTCGCATGACCGCGCGATCGGAGCGGAGGGCGTGGTTCGCGCTCTGTTGGCAAGAGGTGCGATCGGACTGGCGACGACGCACGATTTGTCGCTGGCGGCGGTGGCCGACCAACTGGCGCCGGCGGCCGCGAACGTTCATTTCGAGGATCGGCTGGAAAATGGCCGCCTGGTTTTCGATTACAAAATGCGCGCCGGAGTGGTCACTCGAAGCAATGCGCTCGATTTGATGCGGGCGGCGGGATTGGACGTGTGACCGGCCGCAATTCCAGCTGGATTGGACGCCGGAGTATCGGCCCTGCCTTTTGCTGTATTCTGAAGTTTCATGTCTACGCTACCGGTAGAGGCCGCCACGGGCGTCTCGCCGGCCACACTTCGGCATCTGGAATCCGCGATCGAGGTCAGCCTCCGCGGCAAGGCGGACGTTGTCCGCATGGCGCTCGTGTGCCTTCTTGCGCGCGGCCATCTGCTGATTGAAGACGTTCCAGGCGTCGGAAAAACGACGCTCGCGCAATCGCTGGCGCGCGCCGTGGATGGCAGTTTCCATCGATTGCAGTTCACGAGCGACATGTTGCCCTCGGACGTGCTCGGCGTGACCGTGTGGAATGCGCGGGCGGAAGAGTTCGAGTTCAAACCCGGCCCTGTTTTCGCGAATTTCCTGCTGGCGGATGAGATCAATCGCACCACGCCGAAGACGCAATCGGCCCTGCTCGAAGCCATGAACGAACAGCAGGTCACGGTGGAGGGGCGCACCTTGCCTTTGCCCGAGCCATTCATGGTGATCGCGACGCAGAATCCGTCGGAACACCACGGAGCGTACCCGTTGCCGGAATCGCAACTGGATCGTTTTCTGATGCGGTTGCGCATTGGCTACCCCGATGCGGAGCACGAACGCCAGATCATCAGCCAGCCCGGCAGCCACCACGGCGAGACGACGCCCTGCGTGTTGAGCCGTCAGGACCTGGCGCAGTTGCAGTCGGCTGTGACGCAGGTTACCGTAGACCGCGCGATTGTCGACTACATGCTCGCCATCGTCGAGCGCACGCGGAACCACGAAAACTTACTGTTGGGCGTGAGTCCGCGCGGATCGCAGGCGTTATATCGCGCGGCGCAGGCTCATGCCGTGCTTTCCGGCCGCAACTACGCGCTGCCGGATGACGTGAAAACTCTGGCGCCGAAAGTCCTGGCGCACCGCGTGATGGCCGCGTCACGATCTCCCATGGCCGCGCGCCAGAGTGGCTTCGGCGCAGTGGCCAGCGAACGCATCATCGAAGAAATCCTTTCTCAGATCGACGTACCTCTTTAAATGAAGACTGCAATTATTGGCCTGCCCATGACAGGCAAGACATCCCTGTTCGCGATTCTGACTGGTGTCGCGCAGGAAAGCCGGATCGGTTCGACTGCCGTTCGAACCGGTGTGGCGAAAGTGCCGGATCCGCGCGTTGACGCGTTGTCCGAACTTTATCAGCCGCCGAAAATCAGCTACGCAACGGTGGAATACATCGACGCGCCTTCCATTTCGAAGGAGAATCTGCGCGATCCCGCTTATCTGGCGAGCCTGCGTGTGGTGGATGCCTTCGCGCATGTGCTGCGCATTTTCCAGGACGAAACGGTGCCGCACGAGCATGGCTCGGTCGACCCGGCGCGCGACTTCGGCGACGTGGAAACGGAACTGATTCTGAGCGATCTGGTGGTGGTGGAAAAACGCCTCGAGCGTCTCGAAAAAGACCGCAAAAAGATCAAGGACCCGAGCCTGGATAAAGAGTATGAAACTCTGATCCGGTGTAAGACCGCGCTCGAAAACGATACGCCCTTGCGCAATCTGGAGTTTGACCGCGATGAAGATAAGAGCATTCGCGGCTTCCAGTTTTTATCGCAGAAGCCGATGCTGCTCGTGCTCAATCTGGGCGAAGAAGACGCCGCGCGCCTGCACGAAGTGGAAGAAGCGTATCGGACGGGTGCCCTGGCGGGCAAGACCCGCACGGAAGTGACGGCGTTTTGCGGGAAGATCGAAGCCGAACTGGCGGAACTTCCGGCGGCCGATGCGCTGGAATACCTGACCAGCTACGGGCTGAAGGAATCCGGCCTGCAACGCATTATCGAAGCGACGTATCGGTTGCTGGGGCTGATGAGTTTTCTCACGGCGGGCGATACCGAAGTGCGCGCCTGGACGATTCCCATGAACAGCACGGCGCAGAAAGCCGCGGGCGCGATTCACTCGGACTTCGAGAAGAAGTTCATCCGCGCCGAAGTGGTCAACTGGAAGCAACTGGTGGACATGGGCGGATATCCGGGGTTGCGCGATAAGGGTTTGCTGCGCCTTGAAGGCAAAGAGTACATCGTCAAAGACGGCGACGTGCTGGTAATACGGCACTCGTAAGCGACGCCACCGCAATCAACGCGCACAGCAGCACGAACCAATCGCCATGCCGGGTATAGAAGGTCTGCGCAGTTATGTAGTCGTATCGCACCCAGGCGGAGGCTTCCTGGTATTCGGGTAACGTGAGTCCAACGCGGCCCGCAGGATCGACAACGCCTGAAATGCCGTCGTTCGTGGAGCGCACAATCCAGCGATTGTTTTCCGCCGCACGCATCCGGACAATCAGAAGATGCTGGTATCGCGCCGCGGTTTTCCCGAACCAGCTATCGTTCGAGATGTTGAAAAGGGCCTGCGCGCCGGAGGCTGCGAATTCGCGAACGTAGCTCGGGAAGACCGATTCGTAGCAGATGAAGGTGCCGATCCGGTGGCCATCCAGATTGGAAACGACTACCTTGCTGCCGGGCGCGAAGTCCCCGGCTTCGGTGGAAACTTTTTCCGTGACCAGGCCGAACGGCCACGGCACAAATTCGCCGAAGGGCACCAGATTTACTTTGTCGTATCGGCTCACGCGATTGCCGTCTTTATCGATCAGCAGCGCGGAATTGAGCGGCGGACCCCTGGGGCTGGCGTGCGCGACCACACCGGTGAGTACGGCCGCCTGCGACTGCTTCGCTGTGGAAGAGATGAGCCCTGTGAAACCGGGGTCCGATTCATAGAAGGGCGCGGGAACTTCCGGCCATACGATCACGGCTGTCGCACGATCGCGGCCCGCGACGGAGAGCGAAATAATCCGCATCTGGCGCTCTGTGCTCTCGATCAGATCCTGCGACCAGACGGCTTCATCGTCGATATTGGGCTGCACGACAACTGCACCAACGGTACCCTTTCGCGCAGCAGGCAGACCCGGGAGCAATAGCAAGCACGGCAGCATCAGGAGCCACACCGCTGGGTGCCGTTGCACCCGCATGACGAGCGTGGCTATGACCGCGCCAATCAGCACCAAGGAGAATGAGACTCCCCAGACCCCGGTGATCGGCGCGAGATGCAGCAGCAGCGGCATGTCGCTCGCGGCATTGCCCAGATTCAGCCACTCGAAGCCGGTATAAGCATGCGTCCACTCGATCGCCACCCACATAGCTGCGATGGCGGGCACGGCGAACCACTTTCGCATCACCAGGCCTGAGAGCGCAGCGAACGCTCCCATTTGCAGCGCTTTCGCCAGACAGAACAGCGCGAATAGCAGCCACGCCAGCGAACCGCTCATGCCCCCGTGATGCTCGAGAGTCCATTGGATCCAGTGACAGACTCCGAACCAATATACGATTCCCGCCGCGTAGCCGTAAGCAAATCTCCAGCGCCAGCGGTCCTCGCGGATGCACGCGATCAGAAGCGGAGCGAGTGCTGCCGGAGCCAGCCACGCAAAATTGAATGGGGGAAAAAGCAGAACCAGAAGACCCGCTGAAGCCAGCGATAGTATCCAATTCGCGATCACGCCCGAACTGCCTGTTCATTGACAAGATCGGCCATGTAGGAACTGCGCACCAGCGGGCCGCTAAAGACCATTTTGAATCCCATCGAGACACCGAGATCCTTGTATTGCTCGAATCGCTCGGGCGTGACGTACTCCGCAACAGGCAGGTTGCGGCGAGTGGGCTGCAGGTACTGGCCGATGGTCGCAACATCGACATCCTGCTCGCGCAGATCGCGCAGCAGTTGCGTCACTTCATCCGGCGTCTCGCCTAAGCCCACCATGAAGCCGGACTTCGTCATCACATCAGGACTATGGCTGCGGGCGAAGCGCAGAACATTGAGCGACTGACGGTAATCCGCCTGCGGCCGCACGCGGCGATAGAGGCGCGACACGGTTTCCATGTTGTGATTGAAAACTTGCGGCCCGGCGTCGAGCACACGCGCGACCGCTTCCATATTGCCATCGAAATCCGGCGTCAGAACCTCCACGCGCGCGGCGGGCACGGCTCGCCGGACCTGCCTGACCGTCTCGGCAAAATGCACGGAACCGCCATCCGCCAGATCGTCGCGATTCACGCTGGTAATCACGACGTAGCGAAGCTTCATATCCGCCGCCATGCGCGCAACATTACCGGGCTCGGCGGGATCGAGCCGCATATCGTGGATGCGCGGATTCCCTTTCGGTACGGAGCAGAATCCGCAACCGCGCGTACACATGTTGCCGAGAATCATGAATGTGGCCGCACCCCGATGGAAGCACTCATGGATGTTCGGGCAACGCGCCGATTCGCAGACCGTATGCAGCTTCAGCGTGCGCAGACTGCTCTTGAGCGTGTTGAGCGATTCAAAGTGCGTGGCACTGCGGCGCGCCCACTCGGGTAGGCGCGGACGGGGATTGTCAATCTGGACAAGGGGCGTCACTGTTGATGACGGACAATGCCGTTGTAGCCAAGATCGATCAGCTTTCTCTTCGCTTCAGCAAGCGTGGGCGCTGAGTGATAGGGGCCGACCAGCACTTCGAAAAGTTCCGGCTTTGAACTGTTCGCGAGGATCGCGGGCAAACCCGCCTCGCGCAACGCCTTCACCAGATCATCGGCATTCGGTCGTTTTGCGGCCGTGACCTGCCAATAGGGCACGCCCTTCTCCGGATCGGATACGTACATTGTTGCTGCCGCTGTCGAAACCGGAGAAGCGTTCCTCGCGGGAGGAGCGCTCTGCGCCGGCTGCACCGGTGCGGGCGCGACCGGAACCGGCGCAGGCGGTCGCGAACCCGAAGCGGCCGGATTATCCGCCATTCTCGGTTCTGCACCGGGCAAAGATCCTCCCGTCTCGGTGGATGGGGGTTGTGCGGTTGCCGTCGTGGAGGTATCGCCCGCGCTCGGGGACTGCGCCTGCGGTTCGTCGGCTTTGGCATCTGAGATAGGCGCCGGTGCGCTATCGGTGGCGGCGACGGCCGCGCTGGATTTCGCCGAGTTCCCGCCCACCACATAACCCACCGCGAAAAACACACCGCACAGCAGAGCCGCCACAAAAAATATTGTGAGCAAATGCTTGTTTCCCAGGACCAGTTCTCTTTCGCCGTTATCGTTCATATTCAGGTCTTCGATCCCTCATCGCCGCCGGCATTCTTGTCGCTCACGCTGTTCATCAGCTTGTTGAACGATACCAGGAGATCCACCGGCAGCGGAAAGACGATCGTTGTGTTCTTTTCCGCGCCAATCTCCACCAGCGTCTGTAAATAGCGTAGCTGAATGGCTGCGGGCTGCTGCTGAATCACGTGCGCGGCCATGGCCAGCTTTTCCGATGCGGCGTATTCGCCCTCGGCGTGGATGATCTTGGCGCGGCGTTCGCGCTCGGCTTCGGCCTGCTTCGCCAGCGCGCGGATCATCTGCTCCGCCAGATCCACCTGCTTCACTTCCACCATCGAAACCTTCACGCCCCACGGCGACGTATGCGTATCGAGAATCGACCGCAACCGGACATTCAGTTCTTCGCGCTTGCTCAGCAATTCATCGAGTTCCACCTCGCCCAGCACGCTGCGCAGAGTCGTCTGCGCAAGCTGCGACGTGGCATAGAGAAAGTTCGAAACCTCCACCACCGCAAGCCTCGGCTCCACCACGCGGAAATAGATCACAGCGTTGACCTTGACGGTCACGTTGTCGCGCGTCACTACATCCTGCGGCGGCACCTCGATGGTGTCGATCCGCAGCGATATCCGCACCATCCGGTCGAGCGGCACGAAGACCAGAATCACGCCAGGCCCCTTGGCCTCCGGCAGTAAACGCCCCAGGCGGAAAATCACCGCGCGTTCATATTCAGCGAGTATCTTGATCGATGACATCAGATAAATCGCGACGATCAGAATCACTACAAGTACCGGCATAGGTCTCTCCTTAGTTACGGTCGTTCTGGGGCGCCGGTTCCACTTTCAACGTGAGCCCCTCTACGGCCGTCACTCTGACCCGTTCGGCGGGCGCAATCCGGCTCGTCGAGACGGCATTCCAATATTCTCCCTGAACGATAACCGTTCCCGACAAATTTAATTCGCCCACCGCAACCCCCGCTCGCCCCGGCATCGCTTCCACGCCCGTGACAACCTTGTTACGGCGGGCGCGGACGGCGATCGAAAGCAGGAAACTGGTGATCAGCGCGAACGGAATTGTTACTGCGAGAGCCATGCTGAAACGAATCCGCAGGGCGGGGTCGCTCGTGTCGATCAGCAGCATCGCGCCCAGCAGCAGCGCGATAGCGCCCCCTGCCGTCAGGATGCCATGCGTCGCGAACTTGGCTTCGAGTACGAAGAAAGCCAGCCCCAAAATCACCAGCGACGCTCCCAGCCATCCGATGGGGAACATCGCGAGCGCGGCCAGCCCAAGGAGCACAGAGATCGCCCCGAGCACCCCTGGCAAAACCAGTCCCGGCGAAGAGAATTCCGCGTAAATGCCGAGCGCTCCCACAACCAGCAGCAGCAGCGCAATGTTCGGGTCCGCGATGGCGGAAAGAATGCGCTGCCGGAGGGATGGCTCGAAATTTTCCACCGTCATATCTGAAAAATGAAGGGTCTGCTTGCGCCCGTCGAACCGGGTAATTTCGCGCCCTTCGAGCGCGTGAAGCAGCGAGGCGGGGTCGGGGGCGACCAGATCGATCAAATGCTGATCGAGCGCTTCCCGATCCGTGTATGAGACACTCGTCCGCACGGCCTTCTCCGCCGCGTCTACGTTACGGCCGCGATGTCCTGTGATCGTTCGCATTAGCGCCGCCGTGTCATTCTCGACTTTTTGATTCATGACGGAATCGAGATCCGCTCCCGACCCGGAAACGGGATGCGATGCGCCCGTATTCGTCCCCGGCGACATGGCGGCCACATCGCCCGCTTCCAGAAGAAAGAAACCAGCCGATGCCGCGCGCGCTCCCGCCGGTCCCACCCACATGATCACCGGTACCGGCGAGCGAAAGATAAGCTCCACGATTTCGCGGGTAGAATCGAGCAATCCGCCCGGCGTGCTCAGCCGCACGATGACAGCCTCGTCATGTTCCGCTTCGGCTTGTGCCAGTGCCGAAGAAACGATCTCTACCGTGACCGGATGGACTATGCCGCCAATATCCACCTGGAGCACGCGCGCCGCAAGTGTGACGGACGTTATCGCGTACAGGGCGGCGATCACGGAGAAAATTCGCAAGCGTTCTCACTATAGCGCCATTCGCAGCTGCATTCCCGGGCACTTTATAGGCCCGATAAAACGTTTTTTCGCAAAGATGTAATACTGGCCGTTTATAATGGAGTTTCAGCCATTATGCCTAAGAAAACAGTCGTCCAGGAAACTACACCAGTGCGTACCGTCCGGCCGAAAGCCGCGAAGGCCGTCCCCTCTGTCGAAGTTGCCTCAACACCCAGAGTCAAAAGCGTCAAACACAGCAGGATTTCCACGCCTGTCGTCGCGATAAACGCGCACGATCAGATCGCCAAAATCGCCTACGGATATTGGGAAGCCCGCAGCTTTCAGCCTGGTTCGCCTGAGCAGGATTGGCTACGTGCCGAGCGCGAATATCTGCTGCAGGCCTGATTTTCGTTTCGATTAATACTTTCGCAGGACGGCCAGCAGACGTCCGCGAATCTTGACCTGGCTGGCGGGAACGCGAATCGGGCTCATCGCTTCATTCGCCGGTTGTAGACGGATCATATTGCCCTGTTCGCGGTAAAACCGCTTCAGCGTCGTTTCCGTGTCTCCCACCAGCGCCACTACTATCTGGCCGTCGCTGGCATCCTGAGTGTTCTCCACGAGGATCATGTCGCCATCGCAGATGTGGTCGTCCACCATCGAACTCCCGCGCACGCGGAGCGCGTAGGTTTCCTTGCGCCCCACGAAATCGGCGAAACTCAGTGAATCTGCGGTATCGAACGCCTGAACAGGCTGGCCCGCCGCGATAGTCCCGTGGATGGGAACCGTGAGGGACGCCTCGAATTTGTTACGGCTCTGCTCCTGCACGTACCGCGGCGCCACTTCGACCGACCGGCTCTGGTTCGCGCCGCGAGACAGGTAATTCTTCTTCGCCAGCGCCGAAATGTGCTTGTGGACCGTCGCAATCGAAGAGAGCTTCAGTCCGCGTGCGATTTCCTCGTAGCTGGGGTTATAGCCGTTCTCGACCTGGTAGCCGGCGATGAAGTCCAGCACGTCCTTTTGTCTGCGGGTCAGTGCCATTTGACCTTATAATAGGCGAACAAAAGGTGAAATTGCAAGCCCTATAATGATTTGCGCCGCTTCAGGACGAACAGACCGATCGGCTGGTATCCTGAAAAGCGATGACCACTCAACTGCTGACCCAAACCAGATCATCGCGTGACCAGCGAATATGAGCAATCGCAAAGCGCTGATCATAGGCGCGGGACCGGCCGGCCTCACGGCGGCATTCGAACTGATAAAGCGAACCGATATCCAGCCGATCGTCCTCGAAAAGAGCGAAGACATGGGCGGAATCTCACGTACCGTGCGATATAAGGGCAACCGCATGGATATCGGGGGCCATCGTTTCTTCTCCAAGTCCGATCGCGTCATGAAGTGGTGGATGGACGTGATGCCGGTCGAAGCCTCTCAGGAACCGCACGCCATCACCTACCGGAACCAGACCCGTGAGGTGCCGCTATCCCCGGCGCCGTCCACTCCCGTCGATGCCGACCGCGTGATGCTGATCCGCAAACGGAAATCGCGCATCTATTTTCTGCGTCAGTTCTTCGATTACCCCATCCGCCTGAGCGCGGCCACCCTGAAACAGCTGGGGCTGGTGCGCACCGTGAAAATCGGCGTGAGCTATACGCAAAGCGCCATCCACCAGACAAAGCCCGAACGCACGCTGGAACAGTTTCTGATTAATCGCTTCGGCCGCGAACTCTATCTGACGTTCTTTAAGTCATACACGGAAAAGGTCTGGGGCGTTCCCTGCGATGAGATCAGCGCCGAGTGGGGCGCGCAACGTATCAAGGGCCTTTCCGTCGTCAGCGCCATCCGTCATTTTTTGAAAAGCGCCTTCGCTGCAAAGAAAAGTTCCGGGGACGATACCGACATCGCGCAAAAGGGAACCGAGACGTCGCTGATCGAGAAGTTCATGTATCCGAAACTCGGGCCGGGGCAGCTTTGGGAGTACGTTGCCGAAGATGTCAAAAATAAGGGCGGCATTGTGCGAACGCAGTCGAACGTAATCCGTCTGCTGACGGATGGTTCCCGCGTGGTGGCCGCTGAAGTGGAAGATGCCGTGTCAGGCGCCCGGGAAACCATCGCGGCCGACTATTTCTTCTCCACGATGCCGATTAAGGAACTCATGAGGGCGCTCGACGCCCCCGTGCCCGCCAACGTTCTCGAAGTCAGCGACGGGCTGATTTATCGGGACTTCATCACCGTCGGGCTGTTGCTGACCAAGCTGAAAATCAGCGACCAGACGCCTGAGGGCGCGCGGCTGCTGGCGGATAACTGGATCTACATTCAGGAGCCTGACGTTCAGGTGGGACGGATGCAGATTTTCAACAACTGGAGTCCGCATCTGGTCGCGGATCCGAGCAAGGTCTGGATCGGCCTGGAGTATTTCTGCTACGAGACGGACGCAATCTGGAAGCTGCCGGACGCCGAGATGATCGAGCTCGCCAAACAGGAGATGGCGAAGATCGGAATCATAGAAACCGGCGACGTTCTCGATGCCTGCGTGATCCGTGTGCCCAAAACCTATCCGGCGTATTTCGGAGCCTATGAACGCTTTGAAGAGATTAAGACCTACGTCAATGGCTTCGCGAATTTATTCCTGATAGGCCGCAACGGCATGCATAAGTACAATAACCAGGATCATTCCATGCTGACGGCGATGACGGCCGTGGATAACATCATCGAAGGCCGCACCGATAAATCCAATCTTTGGGATCTCAATACCGAGATGGAATATCACGAAAGCAAAGATGGTAAGTAAGATCCGCTTTCCTGCGCCTCCCTGCGGAACAATGTGGCGCACGTACTCGGGCGTGCGGCTTGTCCAGCCGAGCGGAGACTTATCTCGACGCCTGCCTTCGCGCATGCAGATGTCGGTGAGAAGAAGTAGTCAGGAACGGCTATGGCCGCGCAGAATACCTGAGTCACGTCACGCCCCACAAATGCCCCTGAGAAATGTGGCTAGGTCCGAATTGCTAATCAGTTAGACGCGCACATGCTGATCTGCAATCGCCGGTGTTACCTGTCATGGACCAGGTGGGACAAGAGCGTACTTCTCGCCAAACCCCTTTTCAACGACGCGCGTAGACGCTCACGAGACGATCGCTGGGGGGAAGCTTGAAGGTTCGAACCAGATCGTATTGGGCAGCCAGCGTTTCCATAGCGGCAATAATGTCTCGCTGCCCCATTCGATGGCCACCACGCCACAACATCTCTTCGCTCCGGAGATCGGCTTCGCTCTCGCGGTAGTAGATCAAAACGGCTGGCCGCCCGGCGAGAAGCCGTTCCGCTTCTTCGCTGGCAAAGCTGTCGTTCACCACGTCGATATTGTGTGAGCCGGAGGTCGTGGGGAAACGCCGGTGTGTAACGGCATAGAAGATACCCATCTCCGGATAGGTGAAGATCGTGTCGTTTGCACTGGTATGCTCCGCAACAATTCTTGCGGTTCCATCGATGAATTCCACGATCTCAGGCGGCAGACGAAGCCCTCGCAATTCAGGTATCTGCGACTCGGCTGTGGCCGTCCGGACGGCCGGTTCGTCAAATCCTTCGAATCCGAAGGGCCGGTCCAGCCTCAGGCAGGTCTGGGCGACTAACAGCGAGCCACACGCCAGATAAACGAGAGCTACTCGCCGGCCGCGGAGACCATCCAGCGCCGCCGCAGTCAAAAACCCAAGGCCCGGAAGCAACATGGCTTCAAATACCGGATATGACAACGAAACCATGAATGCCATCACAAAAGAGACGGTTACCAGAAGAAAAAACTGAGCTTCTCTGCCCGACAAGGTCCCGCGCAGCCAAAGAAAGGAATAACAGGCAAGGAGGGCAAGAGTCGCGAACACATCCAGAAAAATCGCTGGCTTGGCCAACCCGTCCAGGTGGGGAATGTTTAAGTAAGGCGCTATAGGAACGCCCGCGTAAGAGGCTATCGCGCCGGTTGCAACGGCAGCTGCGCATAACAAGCCCGCCTCGAATATTGACCGGTAGGAACCAGGTCCAGGGCTCCAGCCGGCAACCCCCGTTCTCCTGAACGCCTTCCACAATAGCGGCACACCAATCAGCCCGAGCGACGCGGCAAGCCACAGGGCGTGCGCCAGACTCAGATCCCGCCGCAGGAAAACGGTGGCACTCCCGCCTTTTGCGGCCGGCCCTTTTAAGAAGACGTCCGTGAAGAATTCACGCAGGATGTGCAGGGAGTTAAGCCACAAGAGGAGCAAGCCTGCGGACACACCCCAACCAGCCACAAAACACAACAGGAACGTCGCGGCCTTTCGGATTCCAGCCAACCGCAGAAGACATAGTGAAACGACGGCGGGAATAAACACCGTCGCCCCCAGCCCCATGGTCTGCTTAGTGGCGAAAGACAATCCGGCTAAAAAGCCTGAAGCGATCGCGGCGACGCCTGCAGTTCGTGTACTGGAGCCGTCGTCGAGTGCGAAACTCGCCGCGAAGCCGCTGCCAATCGCCCACATGATCGTTTCGTGGTTGTACGACGAGATTGGATCCGAAATATCTCCCGACGAGACAATCATGGTGACGATCGTGGCGACAAGCGCATGCCTCGCCGCAAAGAACCGGCTGAGCCATGAGTAAATAAGGGTAGCGATTACAAGCCGTTCAAAAACTCCGAACGCGCGGGTGACTGCAATTGCGTTTCCGAAAATCCTGAGGGCCGCGCCGCACGTGAGAATGTAGAGTGGCGTCGCGGCCGTAAAGTAATCGCGATACGGCCTCAGGCCCTGGAGGAGGGCCGAGCCTCCGCCATAGCCACCCAAACCTGATCGGATACCCGCAAAACGATTCCAGTAAAGAAGGAAGAAACCAAGTGTCACGACGAGGACGAGCAGTAAGCCAACCAGCGAGATGCGTCTAGCCCGCAACAAGGCCCGATTGTACCATCGCGGCAGCCGGGCGAGGACACTATCGTGTCCCGGAAATGACTCGCCCGCTCGAACTCTCTTCCGCATAGTGACGGGCACTGCCGCAGCCCTCCGGTGCATCTCAGACCCCGGAGAGCCGCTTCCCCGTCTACGGATGCCCTGCTATTGGCGTGCAGCCGAAGTTCAGCGCATCCCCGGAGATCGTCGTGCCTTGAAATGTTGCCGTGGTCCCGGTGCTTGAGGCCTGGGTGACTGTGTTGGTGGCCCCCGGATGCGTGCGATTATTTACCCAACAGGACCAGCCGTTTGTAAAAGACTGAGTAAACGTCAGAACGGCGGGACATGAACCAGTTGGAGCACCGGTTATTGTACCGACTATCTCAGAATTAAACTGCGACACGCTGGCCGCTCCCAACGTGCCACATCCGGTAATTCCCGACACATAAGCAGGCGGCTGCTCAAGATTCATGAAGTTCAGGTTTCCGGCCCCGTTGATATTCAGAGACGGAAACCCGCCGGGTGCGCCATACAATTTGTACCTGACAATGCCAGTCAGTTGCTGGTTCGTGTCCACGATGTCATACGTTCCCCGTGCCGCCCACCCACTACCCCAGGACTCGGCGTCGATGGTTATGTCCAGTGGCTGATTGCCGTTATTTGGAGAAGGGTTCATTTCGACCATCAGCGGCGAGTTCTCTATCGTCACAGTTCCCGCGACCACGTCGAAGCCACCGTTTATCCATAGGGGAACATTGCAGGTAGTCAGATCGGGCCTGGCAAGTCGAAGATGATCTCCGGCGACGAGACAATGATTCATTGAGAATATGCCGGCTGATCCGACGTTATTAAAGACGTTGTTGTATGCCTGTGGCATCCAGACACCAGCTATACTTCCGGTCTGCGGCTGGTTCCAGATGCCCGAAGCGTCTGCCTTTGGTAACACGCTGACGCGATCCCCCACCGATGCCTGCATCGCATTGGAAAACAGGAGGCCATGTATCTTCGTTGACGCCGGAAGGAAAATTATCATGTTGTCCACCATCACATTTACCGGCTCGAAAATAGAAGCGTAGTTACCGCTGCCAGCGGCGACGAAGGGAGCGGTGGAAATCGCAGCATTGCCTGCGACATTGGGCGCGTTGCTGAAATCCAGACCTACTCCGCCGGGATTCAGAGACAGGCCATTGTTATTTGTCTGGCCCTCTACTTCGCCCATAAGCTGAACTGTCGGTACGTTGATATACACGAGATTCTGCGGAAAGGTAAGGACACCTCCCGTAATCGTGTTTGCAACCGCGCTGCACCGATATATACCATCGACGCCGGTAGTGGGAAACCACACGACACCGCCGTTATTGTTGAAGGCTGCAGCGATCGCATCATTTATCGCAACCGTATCGTCGTGCTGGACCAACGCGTTCGTGACGCCAACGGTGGCGTTCGCCGCGAGAGTGATGGTGTTGCCGGAAACGCCGGTTATCAATGTAATCAGATTACCCGCCGGGTTAGATGCGGCGCTGGAAACAGCACCAGCCACGAAGATCCCCTGACCTGCCAGAAAGGATGATGTACTGGCGACAATGAGGGTGTTCGTACTCGCAGTAATAGTGCCTGTCGTGGTTACAGCGGAACCACTGGCCCCGTAATTCTTGACCACATCGTAGGCACGAACTGACGCTGTTGATGGGATAGTCTGCGCGGACAAATGCCTCGCTGCTATGAGTACCAGAATGCAAAAGCCGATTTCCTGTAAGCGTTTCATAATTATTTAGCCCCCGCCGCCGTAAGTGCCGCTACTTGAGTGGGACTAAGTGCGTAGTAGAACAGACGGGTGTCGGCCTGATACCCGACATGCCTGTCACTACCGTTGATGGTCCACGCCCCCAAAAGAGGAACCGTATTCGGCGTCATACTTCCAGTGAGGTTATCAGCGTCAACGTGAAGCAACGTCCCTAACGTACCGTTGATGTACATCTTTGTTCCGGCCGACGTATGGGTACCGTCAGTGGTAACGACAAGGTGATAAAGCGTATTGCTGGTCGGCGCCGGTGTCCATTCCTGTTCAATCGCGCCGCCTCCGGAATCCTGCGTCTGAAATACCCAGTCGCCGCCACCCGTATTCTTTGTTAAGTAAAATCCCGGGTTGCCTGTCGTACTGGCAAGTTGCGTAGCGATCATTTCAAAAGTCGATGACGCATTGTCCAGCGTCACCCACGTGGATATCGAAAATGGCTGAGTGCTGGTCGGGTTGAATGCCGTAAAGTTGGCCGCGGTGCCGCTGATCCCGCTGAAGTGCGCCGCGCTGCCCGGTATCCCCGCGAATGTGCCGAAGGTAACCCCGGTCGCCGTAATCGTGTTCGCGTTGCCTGAAGAATCGGCGAAAGTAGTTCCACTGCCTTCATTCATGTACCATTGCTGCACGGGCCCGCTCCAGACCGTCAGTGCGCTAAGGGCCGACGTCTCAGCCAGCGTGCCATCCGTGGCGCTGACGACAAAGCTTCCAGCGCCGGTTGAGGCGCTGGCTGGGGCGGTAAACGTCAAAGTGCTCGTTCCGCTGGTCGCGATGGTCGCCGGTGAGAAGGAACATGTACCCGAGATGGTGACAAAGCTGCTGCACGATAGTGTCACCGTTCCCGTGTAACCGCCGAACGGAGTCATCGTTACTGTAGCCGTTGTCGTGCCCCCGGCCTGAAAAACAGACGTGGAGGACAGGTTGGACAGCGACAGCGAATAGTACGGCGGAGGCGGGGAAGCATATGCAATCGGAAACGTAAGAGATGCCGCCTGCGTGCTGGTCACGGTGAATGTGTTTGACGTGAAACTGCCTATGGAATAAGACGAGCCAGACCCGGAATTAACGATAGCCTGGCCGATCAACGGCGTCGTGGTTCCGAGATTATGCGTGACGAGGCAAGTGCCGCCGCCCGATGCAAATACGCACTCGCGCGTAATCCCACCCGTGCCCCCGCTGCCGCCAAGAGCCAGATCCCACGAGGTTGTCCCGTTCGCCCTGAGAGTGGCAGCGGGGCAACCGCTGGGCTGTGTCGGACAGGCCGTAATCGAAATGTTCGCTGTCTGGCCATTGATCGTCACGCCATTCGTCGTTGCGTTAATTGTCAGTGTTTGCGAAGTATTGTTCTGGACTGCAACCGTACAGCCGCTCACAGGCGCGATCAGCGTGTAAGTGAGAGCTGACGAACCGGTGAACGTCTTTGCCGCGGAAGGGCAATCTCCCAATGTCATCGTCTGCGAAGTGCTGTATTCGACGTCGAACGGAAGGATGCCCGATCCCGTGAGCCCGGCAGCTCCCGTCGCTCCGGTAGCGCCCGTTGCCCCGGTAGCCCCGCTTCCCTGAGGACCTGCCGGTCCTGCCACGCCCGTCGCGCCTGTAGCTCCCGTGGGTCCCGCTGGTCCCGCCGGTCCCTCGGTGCCCGAAGCCCAGTACTGGGTTCCGTCTGAAACAACGAAGGCCGTGTTCGCCGATTGCAGCGTATACCCCACGTTCACCCCGTTAATCGCATTGCCGCTGTTTCCAGCCGTGGTGTTCGCCGCGCTCGAGTTCAGCAGAACAACGCACCATCCGGCCGGGGGTACCGTTGCCGGAAGCGAGAAGTTCGCGATGGCCGACTCGATCAGCAGGTAGCCGTTATCGGCGGCCTGAATCTGATAGGCCGCGCTCTTGATGGCGGTGCCGGCCGCCCCGCATCCGTTGACTCCGGGCGCTCCGCTCGGTCCCATCGCGAGGCCCGACCCGCTGCTCCCCGTACCGGGATCGATACGGTATTGCGCGACGAGCGAATCCTGCGGTTGCGGAATCGCGTTGGTCGTGAACTGGATCGTTGACCCGCTGAGCGAGTAATCGACGCCGGGCTGAAGAAGCAGTCCGTTGCGAAACAGCAACAGACTGGTACCGCTGGGAGAGTTGGCGACCGTAAACGTAGCGTTGAGTCCGTTCACCAGACCACCCGGCGTTTCGCCGGTCACAAACGTCGGCAGCGTCACCGGGGCCGAACATGGCCCGGTCGTCCCATCCACGAAAACGCAATCCCCGAGATTGCCCACGGCGGTTTCGATCTGGCCGTTCTGATCGATGACCGCCACCGCGTTCGTGCCAAAGCCAGGCCCCTTGATGGGCCGGGCATTGAGATCGGATACGAGGTTTGTGATCGACGATTCCGTGGTCCCCGTTCCTCCCGTCAAGCCTCCGACGCTGCCACCGCCGCCCGTCGTCGTGCCCGCCCCCGTGCGCACCTGCGCTACGGTCAGCGGGGTTGTGCTCACCGGAACGGTCCATGTTTCGGTGTACTGCTGGTCGCCATCGCTCTGGTACAGAACCGAATAGAGGTTAGCCGGCGGTGTAGCCGTGCTGTTCGGCGCCAGTTGCACCAGCAGGTTGCCGTTCACCACCTGCACAGTCTTACTCTGCTGAATGATGGTTCCGGGATTGGTTGTATCGAACGTGCTCCATTGGATGGTGAGCGTGCCGTTATAACGCGCGCCGTCAGCATCGAACAGAGTGTCCTGAATTGTAGTGAGGGCGCTCTGGCCCGAGATGATTCCGCAGAGCACCGGCACGAGAATGATGGCCGGGCTCAGCGCTGAGATTATTTTTCGAAGAGATCGCATGCTGCTCCTGGCAACAGCAGTACCATCCCGTCTCCAAAAATCGGCTTCTGAAAAACGTCTCCTTTCCCCGCACGCCACTGTAAACAGGAGATTTAAAATTTATAAAAATTCTTGTGACTGATGTTGAGCGCCCCGCGAAATCAGTTTCTCCCCCGTTCCGGGCGGAATCGCCAGGGCGGATCTCTTTGGAGAACTGGTTGGAGAACTGGCCGCAAGTCCCAGCCGGCAACATTCAGGCTAACCGGCTTGAGGTGAATATTCACAGTGCTTGTCGCCTGTTGGCTGACACCAGCCTGTTCTGTTGGTGGCGCCATCCCTCGAACCTTCCCGATAGCAATGACGCCGCGCCGCTGACCTGTGGTTGCCGCCCGGCAGCGCGTATGCAGAGTGACACCTGTATTTCCCGGATCGGGAAGACGGTCAGGGGCCCGGCGGCTTGGTCCGCATACGAGCCGCCATGTCGGCCTTGGTAAGCCGATCCATTTCCGTGGCGGTCTTGATTTGATCGACCAGGATCTGTTTGATCGCCTGTTCCTCGCATTCAGAAAGAATCCCTGCTCGGTCAGGAAGCCCGTCGGAGGACGAACGGATCTTTCCCTTTTTCCTGAGAGCCATTTCAATCCGCCTCTTTCGTCTTTATGCGCGAGCTTTGTGCGCGAGTTCTAAATCCCGCGCACCCTCCAGCTTGGGAGTCGCCAGCCGCCGCGCAAGAGATCTTCCGACGTCGATCATTGGCTTTTCGATCCAGCGATAGCACGCTACCGAGACGACACCCACTAAGCCGAGAAAAACGGAGATGCGCAGGAATAACGGAAGACCCGAAAAGTAGCCGAAAACAAACCACAACAGTGGGGCATGGCTCAGGTAAATGCCGTATGAGTACTTGGCCACTGAGTGAAAGACGCGCCGAAAAAACTCACTGCGCAGCTCCGTCAGACGTGGGAGCAGAAATCCAATCGCGGTGCAGACGATCCAATCGGTGTGTCTGATCGGAAACTTATGTATCGAAAAGACGAACCCGACAAGTGCCGGGGGCAATAGCCAAAATGAAAGATTTGCAGGCCATCGCTTTGAAAGTATGAAGGCGAACACTCCTGCAAGAAAACAGGGAACGAAATAGGTCAGAACAGGATGGACGGAGTCATGATCGTAGTCGCCAAAAAGGCCTCCGTATAATCTGGAGAGCGCGGATGTAGCCACGGCGGCCCCAAGCCAGATGGCGGAAATCCACGAAAAAGCATTTTTCCCGGACGCCACTCGATATATAAAAGGGAGCGTCAGATACATTTGGACTTCATAAGATAGGCTCCAAAGCGGCCCGCTCACCAATGACGTCAACGTGAAGTTCTGAACCAGTAACAAATTGTTGACCACCCATTGCCAGCCCTCCCATCGATAAGTGGGGCTCCAGTCCGGAGAGGACGGAATGTGGAATAAGAGCACGACTACAATACAAAACCAGCACAATGGGGCAATCCTGAATAGTCTTTGAATACAGAATGGAATTGCCACGTGAAGGCTTTTCGAATTCAGCCGTTCCAGCGAAAACATAAGCACCAAAGACGTGTGAACAAAAAAGAGCAGGACGCCCGAACGCCCAATTCCCCCAAATTTCCGGAAACCCAGCTGAAAAATCAGGTGAGACGACAGGACTAACGCGACCGCCACGGAGCGAAGAAAATCGAGATTTGGCGAATCAGAACTGCTGTCCATGCAACGAGCATATCGCCAGCCGACCCGATTCCGCATAACCGAACACAAAAATATGAATTCTGGAAGCAGTTCTGGCCCACGCGACCAAAGCGAACTTAGCGATTCACGGCAAGACGGAGCGGCAGTTCAGACCGTCACCGCCAACTGAGAACCATTCGACGGACTCTGTTGGCCGGGCCATCGCTCTTCGAAGCGATCCAGGAACAACTCGACCTCAAATTAGTTGGCCAGCGCGCGTCGGTTGAAATATTCGTCATCGATCACCTGGAACAGGTGCCTACAGAAAATTAATAAGGACAGACCCCTCGTCCAGGTCTAAATTCTCCCCGGAAATCGGGAATTTCTGACCCCCGGTCATAAGGGTGCGCCGCGCACTCGCGCCCGATCACGTGCAGTTCAAAAGTCGATCCTTAGAAAATACCCGCACCTGTCTCGCTGATCGGAAAAGAGCTCCCCGTTCGACCGCATGCCCTGTGGAACGCTCCGCGCACTCGCATTTTCATCCCCTGCTGTGGCCAAACGTAGTGACCGCCGTAGCCCATTGACAGCGAACTGCGAACTCTATTTTCTTTTCCATCAATAACTTACAAAAAACAAGCCTCGAAAGACGACTGCCTTGGTGCTAATGTTCAGGAGGGAGCGCCTCAAAGCGATGGAGACCATAGCCACTTCGAATCGAACACACTGGGCAACCCCGTCGACGCCGAAGTCCCGTCCTCCCCTCGATTCCCGTCTTTCCCTGGCTCGCCTGACTCCAGACGCGCTGCAGGTAAAGGCACCCCGCTGCAAATTGGGTTCGTTTTTTCGAATTCAAAAAATTTCGCCCGCCGGTGAACAAAAGCCGAACGCGCCTGGCCCCCGTTTCTCAACCGTTGACCCGAACCCGTCTCCAGGCGCCGCCATATCCTGCTGCAAGTCAAACCACTTAGCAGCAAATGGGTTCGTTTTTTCGAATCGACCGGAGCGAGCCAGGCATCGGGAGAGGTCGCGCTAGCCTATGAATTCTCAGAATGCGCACACCGCCGACCGTCACCCGGAGACCTCCAAAGCCGCTGAACCAACCACCCCCGCCCGCGAACTCCTCAACGCATTCCGGTCCGCCATTCGCCATCGCGTCCATTACCGCGTCACCGGCGGCGGGATTCTTTATTTCGTCGCCGTTCTTCTGGTCGGCTTCACATCGTTTCTCACCGCCAACAATCTCCTGTTCCTCGTATTTTCCGCCATGCTGGCGATCCTGCTCGTCTCCGGCTTCGTCAGCCGCCTGATGTTGTCCGGCCTCGAGCTCGAACTTCTCCTCCCCGAACACGTCTGGGCCCGGAGCGCCGCCCCCGCCCGCGTCCGGCTCCGCAATCTCAAGCGAATCACGCCCTCGTTTTCGCTCGAGCTGCTTGGCCAGCGGAACAGCCTCTCCAACCTGCCTCCCATCCTCACCGCCCCTGTCTACTTTCCGATCATTCCGGGCCGCGCCACCGTGGAAGCGTCTGTGGACGTCACTTTCCCCTACCGCGGCCGTCACAAAGAAAACGTTTTCCTCATTGCTACCCGCTTCCCGTTCGGCTTTCTCCGCAAGACCACTACTCTGGCCCTGCAACGCGAAACCATCGTTTATCCCGCCCTCGAATCGTTTCCCGGCGCGGGCAATATCCTCGACCAGACCGCTACCGGCGAAGTAGAAATGGCCATGCGCGGCCTTGGCCGGGACTTCTACCGCATCCGGCCCTACGAACCGGGCGATAGCGCCCGCCATATCGACTGGAAAAGTTCCGCCCGCACCGGCGTCCACCACGTCCGCGAATTCTCCCGTGACGAACAGGGCGTTATCGAGATTTTTCTCGATCGGCGCACCGAAGCGGGCAACAGCCGGTTTTTCGAAACGACGGTGGAGCGTTGCGCTTTCCTGGTGTCGCATCTGGGGTCCGGCGACAGCAATGTTTTATTCGGTTCTCAGGGATTCACGCTGTCGGCAACAGAACACGAGCAGTTTTACGTTATCCTGAAATATCTCGCGTTGGTAGAGCCTTTAATCGCAGTAACTTCGGACTCGGGAACCGAGTCTCATTTTAAGGCCAGCCGGGCGCGGATTGTTTTCAGTTCCCGGCCCGGAGAGTTTCACAATACCGGGTGGGCGGGGGCGTTTTTTGTCGATCCGGCAGAATGACATCGGGGTGGGCGGCGTTACAAGGAATAGCAGGGAGTCAGGAGATCGCATGAAGTCACGCATGAATACCACGTTGAGCCGCACCTGTACGCGCACGTTGCGACAAGCATCCAGGCAATGGGCAAGCGGCCTCGTGGCGATTGCCTGCGTTGCCGCCCTCCTCATAAGTGCCGCGCCCGCGCAGGCTCAGGTAACCGCAGCGATTTCCGGAAAAATCGTGGATGCCTCGGGCGCCGGAATCGGTGGCGCGAATATCACCGTCAAAAGCATTGAAACCGGCGCAACGCGTGCCGCGACGACGAACGACACCGGAAACTATCGCGTCGATTCCCTGCCCCTGGGCGCAATGGAGGTTCACGCCGAGAAGACGGGCTTTAAGCCCGCGGCCGCGAATGTCACCCTCGTGGTGGGACAGGATGCACCCGTCAATCTGCGCCTTGACGTCGGCGCTCAAAGCAGCCAGATCGACGTCGTGGAAGTCGTCCCCACGGTCAACATCACCACATCGCCTGTCTCAGGTCTGGTGACCGAACAACAAGTGAAGGATTTGCCGCTGAACGGTCGCAGTCTCGACGTTTTGATCACCACGAACCCTGGCGCGCTTAACTACAGCGCCCTGAAAAGTGCGGGAACCACCACAAGCGACGGCAATACATTTTCCGTGGCGGGACGCCGCCCCGGAGACAATCAGTTCAACCTGAATGGCGTCGAATATTCCGGCGCCAGTCAACTGGCGGTTACGCCGGGCGGCGTCAGCGGCGAATTGCTGGGCATCGACGGCATTCGCGAAGTCAACGTTCTGACCGATACCTATGGCGCCGAGTATGGCAAGCGCGCCGGCGCGCAGGTCGAGATCGTGACCCAGTCGGGCAGCAATATCCTGCACGGCACCGTGTTTGAATTCCTGCGCAACAGTGCGCTCGATGCGCGCAACTTCTTCGATCAGGGGTACGTGCCGCCCTTCCGGCGCAACCAGTTCGGCGGCGCGCTCGGAGGCCCGCTCAAAAGGAATAAGCTTTTTCTCTTCGGCAACTACGAAGGCTTCCGGCAAGCGTTGGCGTTAACCAGTGTGAGCGTGGTGCCGGACAATCAGACCCGCCTGGGTCTCCTGCCGAATGCGACGACCGGCGTTTACGCCAAGGTAGCTAACCTGAATGTGGGAATGCTGCCCTACATGGCGCTCTGGCCGGCCGTCAATGGCCCGGAACTCACGCAAAATGGCTTGCCGACCGGCACCGCCTATTCCTACAACAATCCGCGGCAAGCCGTCCATGAAGATTTCGGCACAACGCGCGCCGATTACGCCATCTCTAATTACGATTCCGCTTCCCTCTACTACACAATCGACACCGGCAACAGTATTCTGCCGCAGGCGGACCCGCTCTTCAGTGCTGCGGAAGCGCTCACAAGCCAGGTAGCCAGCACCCGTGAAACCCACATTTTTTCGCCGACCCTGGTGAACGCGATGACATTCGGCTTCACCCGCGCCTCCTTTAACTTCGACGCTGCTGCCGCGACGCAGTTTCCCTCCAGTCTGTCCTTCGTCCAGGGCCTCCCGCCAGGAGGAATCACGGTTTCGGGCGCGGTCACCACTACTGGTACCGGCGTTATCACGGCTGCCGGAGCCAATAATGCCACCGGTTCCTGGAATCGCAGGGACCTGTTCACCTACGCGGACGATGTGCAAAAGACTCACGGCATCCATCACTTCAGCTTCGGCATCTGGGCTCAGCGTCTTCGCGATAACGAAGATACCGGCTCCCGCCAACTCGGTATCGCGACCTTCGCGAGTCTCACAACTCTGCTACAGGGAACGGTCACTACTTTCCAGGTGATTCCGAACGCGAACGAACTGGGATGGAGAAGCTGGTACGGTGCGTGGTATGCCCAGGACGAGATCCACCTGCGTCCGCGCCTGACTTTGCAGCTCGGCATCCGCCAGGAGTTTACCTCGGGCTGGAATGAGGAATCCGGCCGGGCGGCGAATTACATCACGAATGGCAGCGGCGTGCTTCTCACCAATCCGATCGTCGGCAGCTCGATTCTGACGAAGAACAATATGACGAAATTGTTCGCGCCGCGCGCTTCGCTGGCATGGGACGTTTTCGGGAACGGAAAAACGGCCGTGCGCGCCGGGTACGGAATCTACTATTCGATGATCGACGCGCTCAATTTTCTGATGAACTCTTTGCCTCCTGCGAATAACAATCTCTCGTTCGCGAACCAGGCGCTGCTGCCGCTGTTGCCGATTGTCCAGACCGCTCCCCCGGCCTGCGGTCCGGGTTCGGTGCCCGCCTGCTCTCTCGCTCCGCAGGGCCTTGAGCCCGATGCGAAGGCGCTCGCCGTCAACGAATGGAATTTGACCATCGAGCAGCAGATCGCGAAGGGCACTTCGCTGCGCGTCGCCTATGTGGGCTCGTTTGCCGTCCACGGCTTGCTGAGCATCGATCCCAACACGATTCAGCCGCTCGTCTGCGCCACGGCTACCTGCGTTTCCGGTGGCACGCCCGGCACCACCAAAGGATCGGTGCTGGAGGGCCAGCAGTATATTCCGGTCACCACGCGGCCTAACCCTTCTCTGGGCGCTGGATTCTTCTGGTACACCGAAGGCAACAGCCGCTATAACGCGTTGCAGGTGGATCTGGCGCGGCGTTTGAAGCAGGGTCTCGAAATTCGCGCAAACTATACGTGGTCGAAAAATCTGGACATGAACTCGGGCCTCACCGGCGCGCAGTCGCAAAACCAGTCGCAGATGATCATGGATCCTTACGACCTGGGCCGCGATTGGGGGCCTTCCGCGCTCAACGTGGCACAACAGGTCAGCGTTTCGCTGCGCTATCAACTACCGTTCGGACACGGCCAGGCGATGTTGAACAACATGCACGGAGTCGGCGAGAATCTGCTGGGCGGCTGGCAGGTCAACAGCATCATCACCGTATTGAGTGGCTTCCCGTTCACGCCGGTGGATGGCTCCAACCGCTCCGGTGATGGCGATACCCGAACTCCCGACCGACCGTCGTTGAATACCGCTTTTTCCGGTCCCGTCGTGACCGGGAATCCGAATCAGTGGTATAACCCGAACGCATTTATCCTGCCGACGGCCGGCACGTACGGCGACCTCGGCAGAGGCGTTTACAGCGGCCCTGGTCTCGCTTCCGCCGACATGTCGCTTTTCAAAAATATCGCTCTCAGTGAGCGTACTCACTTGCAGTTCCGCGCGGAAGTGTTCAATTCTTTGAATCGCGCGAATTTCGGAACGCCCAACGCGACGGTGTTTTCGGGAACTGCATACAGTCCCACTGTCGGTCTCATCACGACGACCGCGACAACCTCCCGGCAAATCCAGTTCGGCCTGAAGTTGATGTTCTGAAAAAGCGATGCGACTGAACACCCACCTCACCTTCAACGGCCAATGCCGCCAGGCGTTTGAGTATTACGAAATGCACCTCGGCGGCAAGATTCAGTTCATGATGACCTACGGCGAATCGCCTATGCCCGCGGGACCGTCCGACGAGTGGCGCACGAAGATTATCCACGCTTCGTTCACCCTCGGAAACGAATTGCTGACGGGTGCGGATGCGCCCCCGGAAGTCTACGAAAAACCGCAGGGCATGGCCGTTCTGTTCAGCGTCGACGCCGCGGCCGAGGCAGATCGCGTGTTCGCGGCGTTGGCCGAAAACGGCACGGTGGAGTTCCCGATCCAGGAGACCTTCTGGGCGCTGCGTTTTGGCATGCTGGTGGACCGGTTCGGCACGCCATGGATGATCAACTGCGCGAAACCGGCCTGACCCCCCGATTATTTCGCAGCCTGTTCGACAGCGTCGGCGCAGTTCGCCACAGCCGGTTCAATCCCCACGCCTGGCTTGGCGCCGAACACCAGACTGACCTGCCCGTTGCTCCATTCAAAGGAACAGACGGAGACGCCGCCCGCCGCGTTCATGTCGTGTACGCGCCGGAGCACATCCTCCGGCCTGTCACGGGTGAACTGGCCGAGCGCTTGATCCAGCCTGTCCAGAGATTCCGCAAAATCGTGAGTGGGTACCTTCGCCACCTCAACTGCCGGCGCCGGCTTTTCGGAACTGGCCGCAACCGGAGCCTCCGGCGCCTTCCCCTGCGCGCCGGACTTCGCGAACACAACGGGCTGATAAACGACCGCCGCCCAGACCATCGCCGGTAAGACCAGGACCAGCAGGACGGTGAGTAGTTTCTTTCGGTAACCGGAAGCCTTTGCCCTGGCACTAACCGCCAGACCCCGAACCTCCACCAATTCGTCCCAGAGGCCCGACTCCCGCTCCGCTGCCTGGCGAATCTGATGGGTGTGCTCGGCTTTCGTAACCATCAGTTCGTTTTGCGCGCGCTTGAGCTCATCGCGCATCCGGATGATTTCCACTTCGGACAGGCTCAACTGTTTTTGTACTTCGACGATGCTGGTTTGAGCGCGCTGTTTGGCCGTCGCCTGCGCCGCCGCTACCTTTTTGTTATGGGCCTGTTCCTGAGCGGCATGCACCCCCGCAGCGGTCTTTGCGCTTCGGGGCCCTGTGAAAATATTCTGGAATTCGGGCTTGTCTTTGCTGCGCGCGCTCTTTGTCAGGTCGACGACCGGCGCCTCGGTCTCGATTGGAATGGCGGTGTCGGTTGGCATACGGATTCGGAATTTCGTCTATAAAACGGTCGCGTCCGTTTTTTTAACTTTTATTAAGAGTTTCTTATCGGTAGCGATTGAGGAAAATTGAGGCCGCGGCAAACTTTTAGCAAAAATTTTAGGAGCTATCGCCACCTCGAAAATTCCGGAGTTTGGCCGATATGTTGGTTGATGTCTTCCGTCAGCGCAGTCAATCCCGCCGTTGCGGACCTGCTCCAGGTATTTTCAAAGAGCGGGTCGGCTTCTCTTTCTACGGCGCTCTCTTCCACTGCGGTTCAGTCCGCTCTGGATACAGCGTCTCCCGGTGATCTGGTGCAACTCAGCACACAGGCTCTTCAGCTACAGCAGGTGGCGGGGCTGTTCGGAACGGACCCAGGCACGTCGCAACCGACCACGACGACAGCCGCCGAGACTTTCGCCCAGCAGGAAGCGGCCACCCTGTTCGGAACCGACCTGTCCACCGGCGCGGGAACCAACACCATTAGTCTGTTGGGTTAGGGCCCCTGCAATGGCAAATGCTACCGCGTTTGCCCACAGAATCGGTAATCCGTTCCGGTGTTACTCTTTTCGTTTTCGTGGATTGGGCGGAAGCTGCGACCGGCCTTCGATCTCCATCTTGCTCCAATCGTACGGGAGTTGCTTGCCGCAATCCAGACAGGTGACATGGATTCGGCCGTCTTCACCGGTCATGGGAAAAGACGTCCGCTTGTGTGAGCAGCCGAAAAGTAACGCAAACAGGGACCGAAGCATTCGCAGATGTGCTGACACTGCAAGATGACGGCCAACGCCGGCGATGAAGCTGAAGCTGCCATAATCACGGACGGGCCGGCCATGTCGCAACCGGCGAATTCGCCATGAGCAAAATCGCGGGATATTTCCGGTCGCTGCGTTTATGGGTGATCCCGATCCTGATCGCCTGCTGGTGGCTGCTGTCGTCAGCCTTCGGCCAGAACGATTTGCGCGAAGTGCCGGTGAGCATCATCGTCGTCGCTTCTGAAACAGAGGCCGCGCAGGTTGTCGCGCAGGTAAAGAACGGCGCCGATTTTGGCGCGTTGGCACGCAGTAAGTCCACCGACCCCACCGCGAACGATTTCGGCTACATGGGAATGACAAGCCCCGCGAAGCTGCGTCCCGAATTGCGGGATGCGCTTCGGGGAGTGGCCCCCGGCCAAATCAGCGGCATCGCCAGGATTCCGTCGGGCTTCGCCATTCTCAAAGTGTTGACTGAACCACCATCTGCGGGGCCCGGAGCCGCCGATACCGGCCGGATGCAGGCGCTCGCCGGTCAGTCCGCCATCCTGCCCACGCCGGACTTCGCCGGTTACGCCGAAGCCAATTTCGCGTTCAGCCGTTTCCCCAAACCCGCGGGCTGGGAGGACGATATCGGCGAGAACTGTTCGGCGCGCACCCAGTCCGTGAGCGATTCCATCAATCAACTGGAGACCTACCTGAAGGGACCCAATCCGGACCCCGCGTCCATCGGCGAAGTGAATGCTTTTGTCTCCTACCTGCATTCGTTTCGTGGCGACGCGACGGATGCGATTGCCTTCCGCGAGGCAGCGTACCAGGATGCACTGAAGAACGCACCTGCAAAGGCGCCCCTGCTCGAAGAAGCGCTCGGCGTTGCCTGGTTGCATCGCGCCGGGACCACGCTGTATGACAGGTTTGTCTTTCCGCAACCGATGAATCCCGCGCAGGTAAGTCCGCAGGAGAAGGCGGATCTGGACAAAGCCGCGAGTTACTTCCTGCGGTATCTCCGGCGATCGCCGGATAACATCGGCTTTCGATGGCTGCTGAACATGACTTATATGTTGTCAGGCCAGTATCCCAACGCGGTTCCGAAACCATATCTTATTCTCCCGGCGTTGCTGGAGTCGAAGGAAAACGTGATCCGCTTCGCCGACGTTGCAGCCGCAGCCGGACTCGTACGTCATGGCATGGCAGGCGGCCTGATTGTCGACGATTTCGATAACGACGGGTTTCTCGATGTTGTGACCTCAAGTCAGGACGATTGCGCACCGCTCACTTATTTTCATAACAACGGGGACGGAACATTCACCGATCGTGCCGCGCAGGCCGGATTGAGTCATCAGACCGGCGGACTCAACATCATACAAACAGACTTCAATAACGATGGCTGCAAAGATATCCTGATACTCCGCGGCGGCTGGGAGTGGGCGCGGCGTAAGTCGCTGTTGCGTAATAACTGCGACGGTACGTTTACCGATGTCACGCGCGCCAGCGGCCTGATGGATCCCGTGCGATCCACGCAAACCGCCGTCTGGACCGATATCGATAACGACGGTAAGCTCGATCTGGTGATCGGCAATGAAAACGCGCCCCTCCAGCTCTTTCTCAACAAGGGCGACGGCACGTTTGTCGATATCGCGGAGTCGGCCGGCGTGAACAGTACGGGGTTCGTCAAAGCTGTGGTGGCGGCCGACTACGACAACGACGGGTACCCGGATCTTTACGTTTCCACTTTCAGAGGGCAGCACTTTCTCTATCGCAACAACCACGACAGGACGTTTACCGACGTCACACAGCAAGCCGGTATCGCACAGCAGGGCCCCACGTTCGGTGCCTGGTTCTTCGACTATGACAATGACGGCTGGCCTGACTTGTTTGTCGCGGGCTATTATTCCTCGCTCGAAGACATTGCGTCAGGCTATCTGGGCACTCCGCAGGAAGGCGAGACTCTTCATCTCTATAAAAACCTGGGAAACGGAAAGTTCCGCGATGTAACAACGGAGACCGGCCTGAATCGCGTCCTGCTGCCTATGGGGCTCAATTTCGGCGATATTGACAACGACGGCTATCTCGATTTTTATCTGGGCACCGGCAGTCCTTCTTTTACAGCGCTGTTTCCCAATATCCTGTTTCATAACGACGGCGGAAGGCGATTTACGGACATCACCGCTTCGTCCGGTACCGGTATCCTGCCGAAAGGACACGGCATTGCCTTCGCCGATCTGGACAACGATGGCGACGAGGATCTGATAGCGGTGATGGGAGGCGCCGTACCTGGTGATCGGCACAACACCCGTCTGTTCGAAAATCCAGGCAACGGAAACGATTGGATCAGCGTTCATCTCACCGGCGTGAAGTCTAATCGCGGGGCGGTCGGAGCGCGCATAAAAGTCACTGTGCAGGACGCGGGGAATCCGCCCCGCGACATTTACCGGACGGTAGGCAGCGGGGGCTCGTTCGGAGCCGCGCCGTTCGAACAGCATATAGGCCTGGGTAAATCCGCGCGGATTCAGGCGATGGAGGTCTGGTGGCCGGCCAGCGGCACACGGCAGGAAGTTTTGAATGTGGGCAAGAATCAGTTTATTGAAATCCGCGAATCGGACAAGACATTCACGACGGTCCGGCGCCGATCCTTCCGCCTGGGCGGCGCGAAGGTCAAGTAAGATGACGCGCCGTCAAATACTCATGTCCGCGTTAGCGCTCCCCGCCCTTAACTCCGGGGTCAGCGCACAGTATCGCGGGATGGCGTCACAGGGCGTTACCCCCGTTCCGCGCGGAACACCCTCAGGGCTGCCATTTCACGCGAGTTTCGTCAATGTTGCGAAGGCTGCCGGGTTGCACGCGCCCGTGATCTACGGAGACGAAGGCCGTGCGGATTACATTCTGGAGTCCATGGGTTGCGGGGTAGCCTTTATCGACTACGATAACGACGGCTGGCAGGACATCGTCGTGCTGACGGGGCGGCGCCGCAACGATCCCACTCCCGCGGAGGCAACCATCCGCCTCTATCGCAACAACCGCGACGGAACTTTTCAGGATGTCACCGCCCAATCCGGGCTGGGCCGCAGCGTGTGGGCGTCCGGCATTACGGTCGGCGACTACGATAACGACGGCTTCGACGACATCTTCATCACCTGCTGGGGCCAGAACATCCTGTTTCACAACGATGGCAAGGGCGTGTTTTCGGACGTGACGGAGAAAGCCGACCTGCTGCATACGGGGACCCGCTTCGGTACGGGCTGCACGTGGCTCGATTACGATCGCGATGGCCTGCTGGACCTTTTCGTCTCCCACTACGTCGTCTTCGATCCGAATAAGATTCCGGCTCGCGGGAAAACGCCCGATTGTAACTGGAGAGATATCGCGGTCTACTGTGGGCCGGGCGGGCTTCCGCAGGAGCCGTGCCGCCTCTACCACAACAACGGAGATGGGACATTTACGGATGTGAGTGACAAATCCGGTATCTCCGCAGTCAAGCCAGGCTACGCGCTGACAGCCGTTGCCGCCGATTTCGATGGCGACGGCTGGCAGGATATTTACGTTGCCTGCGATACTTCGCCGAGTCTCCTGCTACGGAACAATCGCAACGGGACGTTCACCGAGAGGGGCCTCGAAAGCGGCGTGGCGCTCAACGAAGACGGCAGGGAACAGGCGGGGATGGGTGTGGCCATCGGCGATTTCGATACCGACGGCAGCCTGGATATTTTCAAGACGCATTTCAGCGCCGATACCAATGTTCTCTATCGGAATAATGGCAAAGGTATTTTTCGCGATGTGACAGCCCGGTCCGGACTCGGCGTGGAAAGCCGCTTTGTGGGCTGGGGCGCGGCCATGGAGGATTTCGATAACGATGGCCTTCCGGATCTCTTCTTCGCCACCGGCATGGTTTATCCGGAGGTAGAACGGAAGGCGCCCGATGCTGCGTACAGGACGCCCTGCGTTCTGTTTCGCAATCTTGGTGGCGGCAAATTTGAAGAGGTGATGGATCTGGCGGGGCCTGCCCTCAGGGAGCTTCATTCCAGCCGCGGTCTCGCCATCGGGGACTTCGACAACGACGGTGACCTCGACATCCTCATCATGAACATGAATGAGCCGCCGTCGCTCCTTCGCAACGATGTGACGGGCGGGAACCACTGGTTGAAAGTCCTGCTGCTCGGCGTAGCTTCCAACCGGAGCGCAATCGGCGCCCAGGTGGTGGCAATCGCAGGGGGACACAGGCAGGCGCGGGCGGTCCTGGCTCAATCGTCTTATCTGTCTTCGAGTGACCGCCGTCTGCATTTCGGACTCGGCGCGGAGACGGTGGTGAACCTGGAGATTCGCTGGCCGAACGGGCAACTGGAGAAGATCGCGGATGTGGCAGCCGGCCAGCTGGTGGTGGTTCGGGAGGGCTCCGGCGTGGTAAGAACCGAGAAGTTCACGCGGCGTCCGATTACGAACTAAACCAGAGGAGGAAAGCTGAAATGGCTTTGCTTATGCGAATTGCGTTTCCCCGGTCCACACCGGCCGGGCAAAGTCAGCCGCGACCCAATTGGGTTCGTTTTTTCGAATCGCTGTTGGTCGCTCTCGGGTTGATTCTGCCGGCGCAGTCCTTCGCTTTCCAGGAACGGCCTTTCACCGGTCCGGAATTAGTGAATCGGGGCCAACTGGAGGAAGCCCTCGCCGTCTTTCGTCAGGACCTGGAAATATTGCCGAATTCGGTGGCGGCAAACAATGACGTGGGCGTCGTCCTCGACTTATTGGGGCGTTACCCGGAAGGCCGCCGGTATTTCAGCCAGGCGATTAAAGTGGCATCGAAGCCTTCGGAGAAGGTGCTGGCTCTGCGTGCCATGGCCGTTGCCTGGGGCTTCGCCGGAGATTGCCGAAGCGCCGAAAAATATGAGACCGACGCCATGGAGCTGTATCAGAATGCCTCGGAGTTTTATAACGCAGGCGAGGTCGCCGATGAAATGGGGCGCTTGTGTCTCGACAGGGGCGATCTGAATCGCGCCTCGGATTGGTACGAAAAGGGCCACAGCACGGGGCTGCGGCAACCAGACATCTCGCAGACTCGCTCGGACCTTTGGAACTTCCGATGGGCCAACGCCCGCGCCAGAATTGCGGTGCGGCGCGGCAAGACGGCCGAGGCCCGCAAACTGCTCGCCGAGGCCAAAGCGATTCTGCGCAAGGGCAGAATTCCGGAGCAGGATGAGTATCTTCCGTCTCTCGCCGGTTACGTGGATTTTTACGCCGGCGACTATGCGGCGGCCCTCACGGGCTTGAATCAGGCGAACGGCGACGACCCGTTTATTCGATGTTTGCTGGCGCAGACATACGAGAAGCTGGGGAACCGGGACCGCGCCCTTGAGTACTACCGAAAAGCCGCCGGTACCACCGCGCACAGCGTGCCGGCGTCGTTCGCACGCCCATTCGCACAGATGAAACTACAACAGTATCAGGCACAAGGGAAACAATGAATTGAGGCGATTCATTAAAAATTGCTAAAGATATCGTTCTGAAATGTCACCTTTGACTTCGGCAAAAGTCTGTGATAACTTCATCGCGATGGTACTGGAAGTACTATACCTACCAGTCTAGACCTTGAGGGGGGTCAAAAATGAGAGTGACGAAACTCCATACGTTTGCAACGTCCATTTGCCTTCTGGCGGCTTCATGCGCATGCCTGTCTGGCCAGACGGTTTCAAGCCAATTAATCGGTACCGTCGAGGACCCGGCAAACGCGGTGATCGCGGGAGCCGACGTCCAGATCACGGATCAGGACAGCGCCGCCACGCGCACTATGAAGAGTAAGGCGGATGGCTCTTTCATTTTCGCCGATATCCAGGCCGGAAAATACACCCTGACAATCAAGGCCTCGGGATTCAAGACGCGAATCCAGAAGAATATCGAAGTACAAACCAGCGACAATCGCAACGTCGGCAATATCTCCATGGAACTGGGCAACGTTTCCGACCAGATCACGGTGACCGCCGAGGCTGCGGCAATTCAGTTGTCAAGCAGCGAAAAATCCCGCGAGGTCGACAACACCGAAATTGAGAATATGCCGGAGAGAGGCCGCGACATCTTCGGATACATCGGCACACTACCGGGCATCATCGACGGTTCGTCCACCTCCCGCAACTACAGCAATTCTTACTCGGCGGGCGGCCTGACGATGAACGGAAACCTTTCCATGATGAATGTGACTGTCGACGGACTTTCCGGCATGGATGTCGGTTGCGGTAACTGCCTGCTCGAAGGCAACGCCAACATGGATGCCATCTCGGAAGTGAAAGTCCTCACGTCCAACTACGAGGCCGAATACGGCCGGAATTCCGGTGGCACCATCACGCTGGTCACCAAAAGCGGCACCCAGCAGTTTCACGGCACCGGCTGGTGGACGCACCGGCACGAAGATCTGAACGCGAACTCTTACTTCAATAATCTCTCGGGCGTTCAAAGGCCCAAGTATCGGTACAACGTGGCTGGCTGGAGTTTTGGCGGTCCCGTTTATATTCCCAAACACTGGAATACGGATAAGAAAAGGCTGTTCCTGTTCGGATCGCAGGAGTTCACCAACCAGTTTGCCGGCGCTACTCTTGAGCAGCAGTATATGCCGACGGCGCTCGAACGCACCGGCGACTTCTCGCAAAGCTTCGCTTCGAACGGGAGTCTGAATATCGTAAAGGACCCCACCACAGGCATTGCATATCCGGGAAACGTGATTCCCAAGAGTACATTCGATCCGACCGGCATCGGCCCGACGATCCTGAACTTTTTCCCGCTGCCCAATTATTTTCCCGGCCCCGGCAGCCCGAACTTCGATAAGTACAACTTCCAGATCATCAACGTCGCACAACACCCGATACGCAACTATGTGGGCCGCGCCGATGTGAATATCACCTCGAAGATCACCGGCTATTTCCGGGGCGTGGTGACTACCGACAACACCTATGACTCGTTTGCCGGTTTTCCCTTCATTTATTCGCCGCAGGTTTTTGCTGAGCCGGCGTTCAATTACTCGGGCGCAATCACTTACGCAATCAAGCCGAACCTTGTGAACGAGTTCAATATGGGCAAGTCGGGAAGCGACTGGAACTACGCCTACGTCGATCCCTCGAACCTCGCGCGGTCCGTTTTCGACAATCCGCCCAAGCTTTTTCCTGTCACCTATGGCAATCCGGCGAATGTCCAGAGCCTTTCCGACCCCGCTCACATGTACGACTTCATTCCGAATGTGAGCTTCGGCAGTATTCCCGCGAGTTCGACCAGCATATCCACGCAGCGCGAAACTCCGAACCCCGTTCACAGCTGGGCATTCACGGATAACGTCAGCTGGATAAAAGGCAAACACACCCTCAAGTTTGGCCTTTACTCGGAATACGACTACAAATATCAGCCGAACGGCCAGGGCTACCTGGGCAGCTATAGCTTCGGCAACGACAGCAGCAATACGAGCTTTGGCTCGCAGAACGGCTACGCCAACGCGCTGCTGGGCTACTTCTCAAATTACAATGAGCAAAGCCAGCGCATGACGAATATCGTGGACTACTGGAACGTCGAGTGGTTCGCGCAGGATAGCTGGCGTGTCTCCAAAAGGCTGACTGTCGATATGGGCGTCCGTTTTTACTATCAGACGCCTCAGGTGGATGAAAACGGGACATGGGCAATATTTAACCCTGCCACCTACAGTGCAGCAAGCCTGCCCCGGCTCTATGTTCCGTTCATCGCCAGCGGCAAACGGGTTGCGGAGGATCCGGGCACCGGCGCCCTCGCTCCGGCCGCGGCCATTGGTGCTTACGTGCCCGGCACGGGAAATCTGGCCGACGGCATGGTCGCGCTGGGCAAAGGCCAGGACGCCTACAAACAGACGCCGCCCGTGGTGGCTGCGCCGCGAATCGGCTTTGCCTACGATGTGTTCGGAGACGGCAAGACTGCGCTTCGCGGTGGATTCGGCATATTCTATAATCGCGTGAACGGCAACTCTGTTTACGGCATGACCGGCAATCCACCCAATTCATTCACGGCGAATGTCTATGACGGCACCATCGCCAGCCTGCAGCAACTGGGACCCGGCGGTGGGTACATTGCGCCCGCCAGCGTGAGCTGGTACAGCATTGGGCAGTGGGATTCGGAACGCAACGCCAGCCTCGGCATCCAGCGTAACGTTGGCTGGAACACCGTAGTGGACGCTTCCTGGGTCGCCGACTGGGGCGTTAATCAGCCCTGGACGTACAACATCAACTCCATCCCGCTCGGTGCCGATTTCGCGGCACAGAATCAGGATCCCACCAAGCCGGGATCGGTGTTGCCGACAATCTTCGAACGCACTATCTATCCGGGATGGGGCAATCTCACGCAGCAGGCGTGGGGCGGTTCCACCAACTACAACTCGCTGCAGACCACTGTCAGAAAACGGATTGAGCATGGCGTGGAAATCAGCGCGAACTTCACCTGGTCCCGATCCATGGGACTGACCAGCTTCCAGCCCCTGGTGGCGAATAATGCAGAGTACAATTACGGACCTACCAGCCAGGATCGCCGGCGGGTTCTGAATTTCAACTATACGTATGAGCTTCCTCAACCCGGCAAATTAACCCATGACAAGTACCTCGGAATCATCACCGACCACTGGGTCCTCTCGGGGATTACGACTGCAACGACGGGATCACCGTTTACACCGTCGTTCTCAACCAACCCGTCGGTAGACATCACCGGCAGTTCCAGCCTGGGTGCGCGCATTCAGGTCATCGGAGCGGGCCAGGGTTCCGGTCCCGGAGGAAACTACGCGGCCAATAATATCGGCCAGACCACGTACTTCAATACGACGGCCTTTGGTGAACCGGCCGTCGGCACCATTGGTAACGCGGGCGTCAATATACTTCGTATGCCCGGGTACGTGAATTTCGATGCCAGCGTAGCCCGGCGAATCCCCCTGGGCTCCAACGAAAAGCGTGTATTTGTGTTGCGCTTTGAAAGCTATAACATCTTCAACCATTCCGAGTTCAACGGTCTGGGTACCTCGGCGATCTTTAACGCGTCAAATGTGAATACCCAGAACACCTTTGGCACAGTGACTTCCACGCGCCCCGCGCGTATCTGTTCGGGCGTGCTCCGCTTCGAGTTCTGATGTGAGACACAAAATCCCGCACGGTGGACAGGCGCAAAGCCCGTCCGCCGTGCGGGATTTTGATGAATGGAGCATTCAGCGCGACCACATCCTGGCTTCCCCGGTCACATACGAAATGGATGCCGGCAGTATCTGGTGGTCGGCGCCGGCGATACGATTTACGCGTCCGCGATGGCTCCGAAATAAGCGGAGACTCGCCGCGATAGACTATCAGTGGTTCGATTCGAAGGAGAAACAACTATGCGTCGCAGAGATTTCCTGCCGGCCGTTGCGGCGGCCCCTGTTTTCCTGGCCCAGGCTCAGGCGCCACCCGCCGGACCTCCACCTTTCGGAGGTTCCGGACGCGGCGGCTTTGGCGGCTCCGGCCGTGGCGGCGGTCGAGGTGGCCCGCCCCGACCGCTTCCGCCATCTGATGTGGTGGCCGCGCCACGCAAAGGGCGGATTAAACAGGGAGTCACCGGCGGCGTCTTCGGCGGTCTCGGCACACTGGACGAGCAATGCCGCGAGGCCGCCCGTCTCGGAATCAAGGGCTACGATCTGATCAACACCCCGGCACAATGGGAGATCCTGAAGAGCCACGGCCTCACCCCGACCATGTATCAGCCTCCCGCCGGCGCCGGTATCGCCAACGGCCTGAACCGCAAGGAGGACCACGACCGGCTGGAAGCCGTCATGCACTCAACTCTTGACGAGGCCGCTGCCAACGGTATACCCAGCATCATCACATTTTCGGGAACCCGCAAAGGTATGCCTTATGAGGAAGGCGCCGATAACTGCGTGGCTTTCCTGAACAAGGTCAAAGCCCACGCCGAAGATAAGGGCGTCAACATCTGCATGGAGTATCTCAACAGCAAGGTCAATCATAAGGACTACATGTTTGACCACATCGCCTGGGGCGTAGACGTGATGAAACGCGTGAACTCGCCGCGCGTGAAGATCCTGTATGACATTTATCACGCGCAGATCATGGATGGCGATCTCGTCCGCAACATCCGCGATAATTTCCAGTGGATCGGCCATTTCCACACCGGCGGCAATCCGGGACGCCACGATATCGACGAAACCCAGGAAATTAACTATCACTTCGTGGCCCAGGCTATTGCAGATCTGAATTACACGGGTTACATTTCGCATGAATACAGCCCCGCGCCGGGTCATGAACCGATCGCGGTTCTGGAAAAAGCGATCGAGATTTGCGACGCGTAGAGTGTGTTACACCAGGAGTCTCATGAACAGAATAAAGTGGTTCGCGGCAGGAATATTGACGATTGCGGCGGCGGTGGTGCTGGCCCAGCAGCCTGGCGCGCCGGGACGATCTGGCGGCTTCGGAGCTTCTGGCCGTGGCGGCCGGGGTGGGGGAGGCGGTGGAGGGGGCTTTGTCGCCTCCCCTAAATTCGATACCGAAGCGCCGGTATTGCCGGACAATCTGAAATCCGGCGGAATTCTGATCTATTCCAAGACCAACGGCTTCCGCGAAGAGGCTGCGGTGGAAGCTTCGGATACCGCGCTGGCGGCAATCGCCCACGAGCGGAACTGGCCGTACTATGTGACGGAAAACGGCGCGGTCATGAACAGGGAACTACTCGCAAAGTTCAAGGTGGTGGTCTGGAACAACAACAGCGGCGATACGCTGACGGCCGACCAGCGAGAAGCTTTCAAGACCTGGATGGAGAACGGCGGGTCTTACGTCGGAACTCACGGAGCCGGCGGTGATCCGGTATACAATCCTCCGAACGGCCGCTCCTCGCTCGCCGACTGGCCCTGGTACATAGAGACCCTGGTCGGAGCTCAATTCACCAGCCATTCGCCGCAACAGTTCGGCGACGCTCACGTGGAAGACCCGAAAAGCCCGCTCACGAAGGGTTTGCCGCCACTTCTTCACCGGTACGACGAATGGTACGCTTTCGCCACGAATCCACGCAGCCAGCCTGGTTATCATATTCTGATCACTGCGGATGAGAAGAGTTACAACCCCGGCCGATCCACCATGGGCGCGGATCATCCGCTGGCATGGTGGCATTGTGTGGGAAAAGGCCATGCATTCTATTCCGCGCTCGCGCATGGCGGGATGATGTATGCCGAGCCGGCGATCATTCAGCTTTATGGCAATGCTATGGCCTGGGGGCTTGCGGAAAACGGACAAAACTGCGCTGCGGGCAAGTAAATCGCTATTCATCTTTCTCGGATGGTGTTGTTGCGCAGCGGCCGCCAGTGGCCCGCTGCTGATGGAAGGCGTAGACGCATTAAAGCGCGGGGATTTGCCGGCTGCAGAAAGCAAACTGCGGGCTGAGATACAGGCTCATCCGGACGATGTTGAAGCGCTCAGCTTCCTGGGCGTCGTGCTCGATAGCGAGAAGAAGTTCGCCGAGGCCGACTCCTTCCACCACCGCGCGCTCGCGCTGGCGCCGCGATCCAACAGCATCCTCGACAAATACGCGAACCATCTGCTCGTCACGGGGGATGAAGCCGGGGCGCGTAAGGCCTTTCTCAAATCGCTCACGTTCGATTCCGCGGATGGCTACGCCAATCTGGAACTGGCACGAATGGCGCTGCAGGATAAAGATGGACCCGCGGCGCTGAGTTACCTGAATCGCCTCTCGGCCGAACAGGCAGGCAAGCCGGATGTTGTGTTGCGACGTGTGGTTGCCCTGGAGCTGAGCGGTCGTAACGCCGAAGCCGGCACACTCGCCGCGGAATTCCGCAATGACGCCGAGTGGAACGCTGCCGCCGGACGCGCCCTCGCCGATGCAGGTGAGTTGAGCGGCGCGGAGATTCTTCTGGAAAGCGCTCTCGTCTCCAACCCTGGCGGCTTTCCGCTGTTGGTCGGACTAGGCGTTGTTGCCTCTCACACGGGTCATTACGCGCGATCGCGCGAAGTATTGGAAGCTGCTCTTCGGCAGCAACCGCGTAACGCCGATGTCCTGTACAGTCTCGCTTACGCCTGTGACGGGATGCAACAGACCGCGGAGGCCTTCCGGTTGCTGGCGCAGGCTGCGCAGGTGGCTCCCGGACGAATGGATATACAAAAGTCGCTCGCGATCGCTGCGGGCAACCTCGGCGAATTCAAGGCTTCGGCCGAGGCCTGGGACGCGTATATGCAACTCGATCCGGCCGACGATACCGCACGGCGCGAACGCGGTTTTGCGAAAGCGCATTTGGGGCAACTCGACGCAGGCCTTGTCGATCTTCGCTGGTATGCTGCGCGGCATCCCGGCGACGCGGAAGGCTGGTACCAACTGGGCATCGCGGAGAGTGCGAAGGACCCGACTACCGGGATGTCGAGCCTGGATAAAGCAGTTGCGCTCAAGCCCGATTTCGCGGCCGCGCGGTCGGTTCGGGGCGCTCTCTATTACAGAGAAGGCAAACCGGAAATCGCGTTGCCGGACCTGGAACGCGCGGCGGCCGACCAACCGGGCAGCGCCATGATTCAGTACCGGTTGGGACAGGTTTATCTTGCGCTGGACCGCCTCAGCGATGCTCTGCGTTACTTCCGCCGTGCCGCTGAGCTCGCCCCGGACGATTACCCGGCCCAGTTTCATCTTGCGAACGCGCTTGCCGAAGCTGGTCAGACCGCCGAATCGGACGCCATTATGGAGCGGATACGGAACTGGCCGGTGCGCAGAGATGTGTCGTCGGCGGATCTTCCGGATCGGGCAAGTAATTGATTCACAATCAGTAAGATCGGGAGTGCCCCTTTGCAGATTAAGAGTGGAACAAAACGGTGTGCGGAACCTAGTTCCTTCTGCGTCAGCTTCACATCCAACGATTCTTGGTAGTGCATGGTATTATTCTTGATTGTGCACGATTCGTTGCGGGCAGTAAGAAAAAACGAGATCGAAAGCCGGCTACAGCGCGGTCTGTCAGTCAATGCTACCGTCCTTGCAAAGGAGTTCCTGGTGTCTGAGGACGCCATCCGTCGGGATCTGCGAGCGTTAGCTTCCGAGGGCAAGTGCAAACGGGTTTACGGGGGCGGGCTTCCGATATCGCCGGGTGGAGTTCCGCTTGAACACAGACTCCTGAACGACTCGAAAGAGAAACGCGCTTTAGCCCTGGCCGCCCTGGCCTTACTCTCTGAAGCATCGACGGTGTTCCTCGACGGCGGCAGTACCAACCTGGCCCTGGCCAGAGAGATGCCGTCCGATCGCTCTCTCACCATCGCCACGAATTCGATCTCAATCGCAAGCGCCCTCCTCGAGCGGAAGAATTTCACAGTCATCGTCCTCGGAGGAGAGATCGAGCGTGAAACCGGAGCGGCGATCGGGCTATCCGCGATCCGTGAAGCAGAACGACTGAGCTTCGATCTGTGTTTCCTCGGAGCCTGCGCCGTTTCCGTCTCTCTGGGAATTGGCGCGTTCCAGCTGGCGGACGCTGAATTTAAACGCACACTCATGGCAAGAAGCGATCGCACCGCAGCGCTGGTCACTATGGACAAAGTTGAGACTCGAGCACCGTTTCAGGTGGCCGCACTCGCAGCTCTTGACCACGTTGTTCTTGAGGGCGGTACATCGGAAGAGATCGTTTCGACCTTTTCCAATGCCGGCCCCCAGGTAATCATTGCGCAAGCCCCGACGGGGATTTCATGACAGAGGATGTGTATCAGTCGCGCACGAAGCTGGCACGCGCGAAGCTGGCGACCCGGCTGGCGTTTGTCGCCGCAGGGTTCGGGGTAGCCTGCTGGGCACCCTTGGTGCCTTTTGCCAAGACCCGCTGCCATCTCGGCGACGACACCATGGGGCTGGTCCTGCTACTGCTGGGCGCCGGTTCCATTGTGGCGATGCCGCTCGCGGCGAATCTGAGCGCGCGCTTCAGCAGCAAACCCGTCGTAGTTTCGGGCGGTGTGGGACTGGCGGTCATATTGCCGCTCCTGAGCATCGTCTCGTCGCCGATCGCACTTGGAGTTGCGCTGTTCGCCTTCGGGGCTTTTCTGGGATCGCTGGATGTTGCCATGAACCTGCACGCTGTAGATGTTGAGCGCGCGGCTCAGAAACCGTTGATGTCCGGATTTCACGCACTCTTCAGCATTGGTGGCTTTCTGGGGTCGGGGATCGTGACGGCTCTGCTTTCCCTGGGAGTCGCCCGGGGAATCACACCCGGCTCCAGCACAATTCTCAGCTCCGTTATTCTTGTCGCACTGATTCTTGTGGCCTTTCCTCGCATGCTCCCGAATCGGGAGAGAACGAAACAACCTCTTTTTGCGATTCCGAGAGGTGTAGTGCTCGTCATCGCCAGCTTCGCGGCAATCTCATTTTTGGTTGAGGGGGCTCTCCTGGACTGGAGCGCGCTGCTGCTCGTCGGCGAGCACTTCGTCTCTGCCGCGCACGGGGGGCTGGGATACATGCTTTTCTCGATCGCGATGACGTTCAGCCGTTTCACGGGTGATGGCATGGTGGCGCGACTCGGGAACCGCATCGTGCTGACACTTGGTGGGGCGATAGCGCTTCTGGGGTTGTGCGGCCTCCTTCTCGCACCGGTCGCATGGATCGGACTTGTCAGTTTTGTCTTTGTGGGCCTTGGAGCCGCAAACATCGTGCCTATATTGTTCAGACTCGCTGGTACGCAACACAGGATGCCAAAGGGATTGGCCGTTGCCGCTCTCACTACGGCGGGTTACGCGGGCATGCTGACGGGGCCAGCCGTCATTGGCTTCCTGTCGAGGGGAATCGGCTTGCATAACGCGCTCTGGCTTCTGGCCGCCCTCATGGCGTGTGTGCCGATCTTCGGCAAATATGTGACGGTCGAAAATCCTCGCTGAACGGGTGCGAACTTCACCTTCGAAGATTTCGCATCGCTGAAACGGTTTTTGAGTGTTTCGGAACGTGGAGCTCCTCTTGATTAACTGGTTTGCACCTGGATTACCAGGGTCGGCTGCCTGAAGAAAATGATCTTATGGGGTGTCGGGCCGCTCTATTCGTGAGCATGGGCCTCAGTTTCGAATGCACTTGAAAACGAACAGGGTCAGAGAGGATCGATGATGCAGGATCTCCGGCCTCCGACGCGCACCGGGCGCCATCCCGGTACGAGGAGATCTGTTCCGCTCTCCACCCTGACTGGCATCAATGCCGAGGCTGGCCAGTTCCGCAACAACTGGCTGCCTTCCTGAAAATTGACCGCCGCACCGACGGTTCCCATCATGCGGACGGTGGCGGGAGAAAAGCGGGTCTTCCCGACAATTGCGATAACACTCATAACGCTCCGCTCGTTAGTGAAGCGAGACCGTCACGCCCGCGCGGCTGGAATAGGTGGTTCCGACTGCAATTACGATCGGCTGGCTGCCGGTCACTCCGGACGGCATGATGGCATTGATCTGGTAGAGCCCGACTAAACTCTGGGTGAGTCCGCTGTACACAACGGCCGCGTTCTGACCGCCAACTGTCACCGTTACCGGCAGCGCCGTTACATTGGGCTGATTCGCAGCGGTTCCAGTGGCAAAAGAAGGACTGGTGGCGCCTAGCCCCGTGGCATAGATCACCACTACCTCTCCGGCAGTCGCGGGATTTGCGGCAGTTACCAGAGTGTTATCCCCGTGGAGGATCACGCCGTCACCGGCACCACTTCCATTCACCGTGAAGATTCCGGGCGAGGCCTGGGCCAGAGTAAACGTTTGCGTTACGGTCTGACCGCCTGACGTGACGATGGCCGTTGCGGTGCCACTGGCAGCACACTCGAGGGGAAGCTGGGCATTGATCTGTCCGGGAGAAACGCTATAAAGAGGGAGGGTTCGGCCGCAAGCATTCGCCGAGACGCCTTCGGGCGCCAGTTGGGTGGGCAGCGGCACAGTTGTGGCAATAACGCCGGCGGACGCGGTGAAGTTCTGGCCAAACAGAGACACGATCTGCCCCGGCGCAACCTGATTATTCGGGGCGGGCATGAAAGAGGCGGAACTGACGAGTCCTCCGGGGTTAAACGACAGCGGCCCCGGTACTATACTGCCGGAAACCTGGAAGGCATCCACCCACACCCAGGATCCGCCGGAAGCGGCGTCGTGGGTTCCGGTGGCAACGATGCCGAGGACATGACTGCCAGGCGAGAGGCCGGCTATGGTCCAGGCAGGCGTCTGGGCCTGGGACGGAGCCAGGTAAGTGTCCACAGTTGTCTGGAGCGCTCCGTCAATATAGACCTGCGCGAGACCGGACCACTGATCGCCGTAGCCGATCCAGGTTACCGAGGTGCCGCTAAAGGTGAAATTCATGCCTGAGCCGGGATCGACGGCAGAGTTGACAGTGCCTCCGCTGTATTGGGGGTCCGTGGTAGTGAACCAGTGTCCGAGATAGTTGGCCGCCACACTGGTTTGCTGGGCGAGACCTGCACCGGCTGACTGCGAGGTGCTTACGAGCGTTCCGTTTGTAATGTCGAATGCGTCGACCCAAATCCACGAGCCCTGGGTTGTGGAGTCGCGCTGGTGGATGACTTCAATGGTCATCCTATGCATGCCGGGCGCGAGGTTCTGGGCGGTAAATAACTGTTGCTGATAGTAAGTTGCGCTGGCTGCATTGGAAGTGTCCACCATGGATTGCACGCCGTCAAGTGTCACGTAACACAAACCTGAGTACCCGTCTGAGGTGCCGACCCACGTAATGCCGGTTCCGTTGAAAACAACGATTGCCTGGGAGCCTTTCAGGTTCGTCAGTGTGGAGCTGCCGCCGCTCTCGACCGAATTAGTATTGGGATACCAGGTTCCGGTATAGGTAATCCTGGAATCTCCCTGCTCAAACCGCGTGACTGTCTGGGCGAAGGTTATTGCCGGTAAAAATGCGAGAAAGCATGTAATAGAAGTGCGAATTAGCATAAGGTCCTGAAAGAGCCACTCACCGGAAAAGAGGCATTTGAATGGCCTATCTTCCGTATTCATTTCTGGATTTGCACTCAAACCGCCAGCAATGTCCTGGCTGGCAGTGGACGCAGCGCAGCAGTTCAAAGGCGCACGCCAATGCCGCGCTGCCGGGAATGCCCGCCGAGAAGTTCGCCTCCGACCAAGTTTGGTCATCTGACCATCGATCGTCAACGAGGGCGTCTCGCTCCATCGGCAGGGTCTGTATCCAAGCGTTTCCGGAGGAGTTTCGGACTGCGGTGAAAGTGCCTCGCGCACTGCGGGGAACGCGCGGGCGCAAAACCGTTAGAATAGCTCTTGGACCAATCAGCGCTGCTCCATTTTGCGCGTAAGGTGCGGCGTTTCCTGAAATCGCTGCTGCTCATTATTGGGGTGGCACTGTTTTTGATTACCTTCACTCCCGTCCTTCGCTGGTGGACAGCGGCTCTGGCGGGTCGTGCCGGCGATGGAAAAGGGAAGGTCCTTATCGTTCTGGGTGGCGACCTCGCCGCTTCCGGAATCCTTGGGGTTACATCGTACTGGCGGTGCGTCTACGCAGTCTCCTATTGGCGCGAAGGGCAGTATCAGACGCTTGTCGTGAGCGGCCACAACCTTGCTGCTCCGATGCGGGATTTTCTCGTCGCGTACGGCGTTCCCCGCGAAGCGATCCAGATGGAGAATCGCTCGCTAAATACGCATGAGAATGCACTTTTCACTGCGGAGATACTTCGAAACGACCCGAGGGGGAAGGTATTGCTTACCAGCGATTACCACATGTTTCGGGCTTTTCACGCGTTTCGGAAAGCAGGACTCGAAGTGTCCCCGCGGCCGCTCCCCGACGCGCAGAGGCGAGCTAATAGTCTTATCGAAAGATGGACAGTCTTCTGCTTCCTGACGACCGAGACGTTAGGGATTTCCTATTACACTCTCCGCGGCTGGATCTGATCCCGCCAAATGCACGTTGAGATTCTGTGTGCCCAGGGGTCGGATATACAAATTTGCTGCACCACATTCCAACCTGAAGAATGCGACCGTGCGGAACTTCTGAGTCGACACATCTTACGAGAAGCGAAGGCAAGGTTGGGGTCCTGCACGTGGGACGTGTCAGCCGGAGTTGATCCAGGTGGCGACGGAGACGTGTGAGGAAGTAAAGCAATGTACCTGAGAGGTCGACCTGCGGGCTCCGCGGCGTGTTCCAGGACCACTCGGGATGCAACTGACCAGCCCGGAGATGCCCTCCGGGTCGGCGGCTTCCTCTGTCTGGAAGCCAAAACCCGGGGGTCAATATCCCTGGTTCTCCGGGATACGATTTACTCATTTCGAAAGCACCTCAAAGAGCGTCGCCCGCTCTATCTGCCATCTTCAGGAACCGCGATCAGCAAAGCTTTCCCTCGCACGATGGGCAGTCATGATGTACCACATTTGAATTGAGGAACGCTCGGATTCGAGCTCCGGGCAACACTCTTCCGGTCGGTCCGCATTCGGGGCCTTCAGCGGGTCTTTAGAGCAACCTCGCCGAACAGAGGAAACCTTGGAGCCTGAGGCTTCTGACCATCTGCCGTCACGTGACCGTGGAAGGTTATTTGCCAAATGTCAGTTCGATCACTTTACCGAAAGGAACCCTGCTACAAGCATTCCGGTCGCGCCACTCTGAGGCAGAGCGTACAACGTATTGGTGAGCCCAAGGTCTAAGTGGCGGTAAGCAAACCCCTTCGTTGCGGCCGGTGAACAAAAGAAAAACAGCCGTGTCTCCCGATCGCCACAGGGCGAAATGTATCGCGACGCCTGGCTGGATCGAATATTCGGATTACGGCAGACCGCGTGAAGATCCGGCGGCAGACGTGCTTGGAACAACGCCAGAATGTACTTTCACACAGCAAGATGTGCCGGAGTGAAGCGATGAGGCGAATCGCGGCTCTCAGTAAGCCCGCCACGGTCGTCCTTGTCGTCCTGTCCGCGGTTTGTGCGTGCGTTCTCCCGGTCCTGCGGGCCGCCGATGTGCCACCGAGTCCTCCGCCCGCTACTGGTGGCCAGACGGAATATCACCTGGGGCCAGAAGACGTGATTGAAATATTCGTATACAAAGAACCGGATCTGAGTACAACCGTCACGGTGCGTCCCGACGGGAGAATTTCTCTGCCCCTGGCGGGCGAGCTCGAAGCGAGCGGTAAGTCCGCCGTACAACTGCAAACGGAAATCGCTGAGCGATTACAACGTTATGTCACCAGCCCGCTGGTAAATGTAATGGTCAAACAGATCAACAGTCTGAAGATCTCGGTTTTGGGAGAAGTGCGTAAGCCGGATGTTTATCGAATTAAGAATCGCGTGACGGTCCTCGATGCAATCGCGATGGCCGGGGGGTTCACCGATCTGGCTCGTCCGAATCGCGTGGTAGTGCTGCGAAACACTCCATCAGGTCAACAGCGGATCATGATTAATGTCACGCAGGCCGTGGCCAACGATACGCGCCCGCCGTTTTATCTGGAGCCGACGGACACAGTTTACGTCGAGGGTCGATGACAATGCGCGCGAACAAGCGGATTCGGGTTTTGATTTTCACCAAGTACACGCTATTTCGCGAAGGGATCAAGGAACTGCTGATTCACACAGATTTAATCGAAGTGGCGGGAGAAGCCGTGACCATGGGAGAAGCCCTCGGACTCTTACGGCTCCTGAGTCCGGACGTGATCCTTATGGACCCGATCGCCTCGGATCTTAGTGGCGCGGATGTCATGCGGCGATTCAAGGCAGCTTCCCCTGACGTCAAGGTATTACTCCTGTCCATGAGTACGGATGAGTCTGTGATTGGAGCGTGCATACGCGCCGGAGCTTCCGGATACATCAGCAGCACCGACAGGCCGGCCCAGTTGAGAAATGCGATCGCGGCGTGTGCGGAAAGAGGAAGGCGTGCCGCTTAAAAGAGGCAGGAGCCTTACGCCCGCGACAAGAGAACTGTGTGTCCTGCCAATGATCGTTGTGGCTTTACTCTCAGCAGGGGCCGCAAGCGGCCAGACACACCCGGACGGTTTTTTCCTGCAGACACCCTTGAGCCTAAGCTCGGGCTATGACAGCAATATCACCTCCGGCTCCCGAACCCTGAGCGACACCGTAACGCTGCTGACGGATCCAACGCTCGCCTGGTTTACCAGCACGCGTCGCACGGAGTTTTCTCTGGATTATCAGCCTGAGTTTGAATTCTTCGCCAGGAATCCCGTTTTGGATGCATGGAACCATGCATCAACGCTTCGGCTTAGTCACCGGATTAATTCCCGCTGGAGCATGCACGTCGGCGATTATTTTCTTTCGACAATGGATTCGATGCGCAAGCTGGAGAACAGCCTTGTGCTTCTTCCCCGGGGCCGTTTCGATCAAAACACATTTTTTTCCGACCTCGTGTATCGCGTAAACAGCACGACCAAAGTAACGTTTCGCTTCGACAACGCGTTGACCCTGGTGGCGATTCCGGCGTTGGATGGACGCCTGGATAATCTCTCCACAGCCGGAACCGTAGCGGTCGATCGACTCTTCAGTTCGCACCATCAGATCACCGCCAGCTACTCCTTTCTTCATGTGACTCCTCTGAACCAGGCGGCGACGGCAACCGCGTCGAACGTGAACCTTCTGCTTCTGGCATATACCTTCACCGTCAACCCCGGACTACTGATCCGGCTATCGGGCGGTGGTATCGAAGGAAGCGAGGCGGCTTTCAACGGCGCAGCCACAGTTGAGAAAAAGCTCGGTGGAGTCTGGCTCGCGGGAGGGTATCAGCGATATCTCGGGTTCTTCGGCGGTCTGACACCCGTGGGCGGCGTTGTCGTCACCGCGCCTGGATTCGACAGTGGGGTCACTCCCAACTCGGTCTATCACGTGTTCTCGTTGCGGGCCGCGGGAGCCTTATCCAGGCGCATTGGACTGCAGGCTGAAGCGCAAAGGGCACTGGGAGGCGTGGATGCCTCCGGTGAGGGGATCAAAAGCGATGTTATTCAGGCCCGCCTCGATTACAAACTGAACGACACCGTGACGTTCTTTGTGCGCGCCGATCACTATGCTCAGAACATTAATCCTTTTCTCGATCAATCATTGTCGCGTAATCGATATTTCTGTGGTATCGAGATCGCACTGGGGCGTCCGGCGGGAGAGGACCGTGGCCGATACCGTCACGGGAAGGCACCGCAGGATTCGCATGACGCTGTGCCCCCCGCCGACACTACCCAGGGCGAAGAGGCGCAATGAATCCGACTACCCCCGAAAGCAAATTGTCTCCCATTTCTCTCCTTAAGGCGCTGAAGCGCAGGAAGCTCTACTTGCTGGTTCCAGTCGTTCTGCTGATTCCCGCCACGTGGTTTTATGCGCGGAGTTTGCCGCAGCGATTTCGGGCTACAGCATTAATAGGCTCGGAACCTGTTATTCCAGGTCAGCTCGCTTCGAATAACCGTGTCGATCCGGCCACCGTGAACGCGGAAGAGTCGCTTCGAATTGTACGCGAAACGATTTACAGCCCGGCTGTTCTGGCCGCCATCACGCATGAATTCGGTGTCGAGAAGGCGACGTCGGCCTCATCGGAGTCCGCCGACGACATGAAATCCAGAATTCAGCTTTGCACGCCGGAGTTCATGCCGCTCTGCCGGGACATCACGGTTCAGATGGAAGGGCCAGACGCGTTCTATGTCGGATTTGAAAGTGGAAATCCGGAACAGGCGGCGAAAATCGCCAATCGTCTGGCCGGGCTTTTCGTGAAGCGGAGTTCAGAGCTGCGAGACCAGACAGTGGAGCAGAAGGACAATGCGCTCGATGCGGAAGTCGATCGTCTTCGTAATGAGTTGAGCGGTCAGGAGCAAGGGCTCAAGACCTACGAAGAGCACGTCTCCCAGGCACTTCCTGAACGGCTGGCGGCCAACCTGAAAGAGCTGGAAACACTTCACGGAGAGATTCAGAGTAAAGCGGACCAGATTACCGAAGCCGAAGCGCGCCGCTCTTCCATTACGGAGGAGATGCTGGCGCTGGAAAAACAGGGTGTTCTCCGAAATGAGCCACCCGCCCGAACAGCCTCCCAGGTCGCGCTGGACGATCTGCGGTTGAAGCTGGCCCAGATGAAGACACGGTACACGGCTGAGAATCCCGAGATCCTCCGCACGGAAAAGGAAGTCAGCGATCTGGAAGCGAGTACATCCCGGGTTCAACTGGCTGCACCCGTGCCGTCGCCGGGTCAACTGCGGTATATCAGTCTGCAAGCCGAGTTGAAGGCGGTCGAACTGCGCTTGATTGCCTACCATAAGGACCAGGTTTCGCCGGCTTCGCAGGTTACGGAATACGAGCACCGCATCGACTCGTCTCCCGGATACGAAGCGGCCGTCTCAGACCGAACCAAGGACGCAGCCATGGTTCGCGCTCAATACGAAGCTATGTTTGCGAAACAGCAGGAGGCCAGGCTGACGCAGCACGCCGAGACTACCGGCAGAGGAGTGGCCTTCACGATTCTTGAGGCGGCACAGACTCCCACGACGGCGTCGTCCCCACATCGCGGCCGGATTCTTCTGTTCGGCATCATAGCCAGTCTTGGGCTTGGGGTAGCCGGCGTGTTCGTTGCCGACCGGCTGGACACTACGTTCGAGACGGCGGAGGGATTCGAGAAGTTTTCCAGTCTTCCTGTGCTCTCGACCATACCTACCATCGAGGATCGGGCCAGGAAGTCCCCGCAGCGTATGATTCGGCCGTCGACCCCGGTGGCCTCCGACAACCCGACCGGTCATTTCTCAGAAAAACAAGTCCAGGAGTTCCAAAAGCATCGTCTGCCTGTGTTGGCGGATCCACAGTCAATCGCGTCCCAGCAGTACGGGATTCTTGCTCTGAAGGTAGCGAGGTGGATGACACAGGACGCCGGTCGAACCCTGGTGGTCACCAGCGCGACGGGCGGAGAAGGCAAGTCGTTGACCGCCCTGAATCTCGCTCTGGCCTTAGCGGCGTCCTCGCAGGGAAAAGTCTTGCTGATCGATTGCGACCTTCGGTTGCCCCAGGTCCACACACGGTTGGGTTTGGCGCCGGGGAAGGGGTTCAGCGATCTTCTGGCGGGAACCGAGACGGATGCCGCGCCCTACATCTCGACCATTGGGAATCTTGACATCATCGCCAGCGGATCGACTCCCGCCAATCCGGTGAATCTCCTCGCTTCTGCACAGGCGCGGCAAATCCTCGGACGTCTCCGGCAGGACTATCAACTGGTGATCCTGGATAGTCCGCCTATCGTACCGATTGCAGATAGCCACATCCTGGCAGGTTTGGCCGATGCCGTGCTGTTAGTGGTCAGGTCCCGCAAGACGCGCCCCGAGTTATTCCAGCATGCTATCGAAAGTCTCGGCGCAAACAATCTCATAGGAGTGGTGTTAAACGATGTCGAATACTCTGGCAGCCCCTACGCAAACGCGTACCGCTATTACCAAAAGCATTATGTGGGACGGAGCTAGCCCGATGAAGTCTCTGAAAATTGTCGGGATTGGAGGCGGCACGGGCCTGCCGGTCGTGCTGCGGGGACTCGTTGCCGAAAACCACGTCGATGTTTCCGCGGTCGTGACCGTCAGCGACAACGGCGGATCGAGCGGGCGGCTGCGCGAGAGCTTCGGCACACCCGCCGTCGGCGACCTTCGCAACTGCCTCGTGGCTCTCTCCGGAGGAGGGCCGGCGATCGGAGATCTTTTCCAGCACCGTTTCGCCGCAGGCGATGTGGACGGGCATGCTCTTGGAAACCTTATCATCACGGCGTTATATCAGAAGACCGGCAGTCTTCGGGGGGCTGTGGAGGCTGCCAGCGACATGCTGATGCTCCATGGCAAAGTTCTGGCGTCAACGGAAATCCCGGCCACTTTATGCGCCCGGTTCGCGGATGGATCGGTCATTCGCGGTGAGTCGCAGCTCTCTGCGACCGACGAGCGAATCGAAGAAGTCTGGCTGGATCCACAAAATCCGGATCCCGGTCCAGGCGTCCTGGAGGCCATAGAAACTGCGGATGCGATCGTGCTTGCCCCGGGGAGCCTGTACACGAGCCTGGTGCCCAATCTGCTGGTGGGTGGCGTGGCGGAAAGTATCCGACGTTCGCGCGCCGTCACCATCCTGGTTTGCAACCTGATGACTCAACCTGGGGAGACGGACGGGTTCTCGGCTTCCGATCATTTGCGGGTTCTGCAGGCGTGTCTCGGCAAGGACGGTATCGACTTCTGCATCGTGAACGTCACGGCGGAGCCGGAGTCGGGTATTGGCTATCGAATTTCCGGATCGCTACCCGTCGTCGCGGATCTGGACGAAATAGAAATGTTGGGAGTCATCCCGGTAGCTGCCGACATATTCAGTTCGACGGATAACAAAGTGCGCCATGACCCCGCGAAGCTTGCCCGCCAGATTGTGGCGATCGCCCAGGGAGAAGTTCAGCCGTGGGGCGCAGTGCGCGCAGCGTAGTTAAGACTTTGATTCAAGGAGAGCGGTAATGTCCAGAATATTTCGCGACAACACGACGGCGATGCTTGCATTCACTTGCCTGGCGCTCAGTGCGTGGCCGGCGGCTTCGCAGACCATTGCCACATTCGCCGGCGATGGCATCGCCACATATTCCGGTGATGGCGGTCCCGCCGCGAGCGCTGCTCTGAATCATCCGAAGGGCATTGCCATTGACACCGCGGGCAACGTGTATATCGCGGACCCCGACAACGCGCGCATTCGAAAAGTGGACCCGTCCGGAATCATTTCGACCTATGCCGGTAACGGCGTCTCCACATTCGGTGGAGATGGCGGCCCGGCATCAACCGCCTCCGTCAGTGACGTCATGTCCGTTGCGCTGGATGCTGCCGGCAATCTATACGTCGCCGACGCCACAAACCGGCGTATCCGGAAGATCGCTCCCGGCGGAATCATCACCACAATCGCGGGTACCGGCGTTCAGGGGTATTCCGGAGATGGCGGCCCGGCTACCGTCGCGATGCTGGGTCGGCCCGTGGCAGTGGTCGTGGATGCCACCGGGAACATAGATTACGTCGACAGTGTGAATCAATGTGTCCGGCGCATCACCGCGGCCGGAATCATTTCGACCGTCGCAGGCAATGGCGCAACAGCCTTTTCGGGTGACGGGGGGCTGGCAACCTCGGCCTCGCTGAACTTCCCTCTGGGCATTGCCCTCGATTCCGCAGGCCGGATCTACATTGCGGATGCAGGTAATAACCGTATCCGAATGATCGATGCAGGGGGAATCATTACAACCGTTGCAGGCAATGCCACCGAGGGGTTTTCGGGCGATGGAGGGCTTGCCATCAGCGCGGCGCTGAATATTCCTTCCGACGTGGCACTGGACGGAGCGGGGAATCTGTACGTCGCCGATGCGGGTAACAATCGCATTCGCGCAGTAAACCTTTCGACTGGCATCATCACCACCATTGCGGGAACAGCCAATAACGGATTTTCCGGAGACGGCGGTGCAGCGGCGCCGGCAATGCTGAACTATCCGTGGAGCGTCACGGTGAGTTCATCGGGTGACGTGTATGTCGGAGACATGTCCAATGAACGGGTCCGCGAGATATTCCCGGCGGTGTCGGGACTGATCCCGCCGGCGTTTCCAGCCAACGGGATAGTAAACGCAGCGAGCTTTGCAACAAACCTGGCGGTTGCTCCGGGCTCTCTGGCCGCCATCTTCGGTTCGAATTTCGCTTCAGCTACCACGAGTGCCAGCGCCGTTCCTCTGCCAACCAGTCTGGGGCAAACCAGCGTCACGTTCAATGGCATTGCGGTGCCTCTGTTCTTTGTATCCGCGACGCAGATCAACGCGCAGGTGCCATTCACGCTACCTCTCGGATCTACCACGGTTCAGGTGACGCATTCGGGAATGACCAGCGCCGTTCAGACAATCAATCTGGCCACGTTTTCGCCGGGCGTTTTTCTCCTGGATCAGGCTGGCACCGGGGCAATATTCCATGCGGCCACATTTACCGAGGTAACTGCCGGCACCCCGGCAAGCTCCGGTGAGGCCGTGGTCATCTACGCTACCGGATTAGGACCGGTCTCGCCGACGCCCCTCAGCGGCGTTGCCGCTTCCGCGGCTTCAACGACAACCACACCAACGGTCACGATCGGCGGGATTCGTTGCAGCGTTCTCTATTCCGGGCTCGCCCCCGGGCTCGTCGGCGTTTATCAGATCAATGCGATCGTGCCAGCCGGATTGTCGATCGGCAACCAGGCGCTGCAGATCGTAATCAGCGGAATCTCAAGCAATACAGCCATCATGGCCGTGACCCCCTAGACGCGCAGAGAGAAAGCAGAGGACAAAGAGATGGCGGCACTGATTTTCTGGTTGTCACTCATCTGCATTCTCTATGTTTACCTCGGCTATCCACTCCTTCTTGTGGTTTGGCGAACACTCAGACCCTGGCCGGTTCAGAAGCGCCACCTCGAACCTTCGGTGAGTCTCGTGATCGCGATGCACAACGAAAGTTCGAACGTACACGCGAAGATGCAGAACTCCCTCGCGCTGGACTATCCGCCGGATAAATTGCAGATTATAGTGTCGCTGGACGCTCCAACAGACGGTACGGATGCGATGCTGCGGGAATATCAGGGACCCAGAGTAACCGTGAGGGAATCTACCACGCGCCGAGGCAAGGCGGTCGCAATAAACAGCGCATTGACGATCGCTACAGGAGAGATCGTGGTTTTTGCCGACGCCCGGCAGCGTTTTGAACTGAACGCGATTCGCGAACTGGTAGCTAACTTCGCGGACTCGTCCGTAGGCGCGGTTTCGGGAGAACTCATTTTGCAGGATGCCGCAGGTAAGGAGGCGACCAGCGCGGTGGGCATTTATTGGCGATACGAGAAAGCCATTCGCTCCATGGAAAGCGATATCCATTCGGTGCCCGGCGCGAGCGGCGCGATCTACGCGATTCGCCGGGAGCTGTTTAAGCCTCTGCCTTCGGGAACGGTATTGGACGACGTAGTGATTCCCATGCGGATCGCCATGCTGGGGATGCGGGCGATCTTCGATCGTCAGGCAAGAGCTTACGACCGGGTCAGCCAGACGCCGGAACTGGAATACGAGAAAAAATGCCGTACGCTGATGGGGAACTACGAGCTGTTTGCGGAACTCCCGCAATTGCTCGTGCCGTGGAAGAATCCTATCTTTGTGCAGACAGTTTCTCACAAGGCCGGTCGACTCGTGATTCCTTATTGCTTAGTCGCTCTTTTCGTTTCAAATGGCTTCCTGCTCCATGGTCCCTATGTATTGTTCTTTGGCGGTCAACTTGCATGGTACTTGTTGGCGTGCATTGGTTGGGTACTTTCCAGCTGCCGCAGCAAGGTTGCAGTATCTACCACTGCACCTCCCGCCAGATCGGAGATAACGAATGAATAGTGCATTTAGTAAGGTGTCTCAGGTTCCATACGCCTTTGTGCTGATGAACTGGGCCGTTCTGGCAGGATTATTCTATTTTGTTCGCGGCCACCAGACATTCTGGAATTCGGCTGGCATGGCGCCCGTTCCGCTGAGGAGCAGATAAGCCTGTGCCGTGCCTGGAAACCGCTAACCCGCTCCTGCAGGAAGAGTCAGTTGCTTCTGCGGCTATACGCGTGGACGTGGTTTCCAGTTATCAGGAGTTCCTGAACTTACAGCCGGAATGGGACCTTCTTAGTGAGGCCGCCCAGCTGGATCATCCGTTCCTTGAATTTGAATGGATTCGCACGTGGTTTGATTGCTGCGGTAAAGGCAGCGCCCTGAACATCCTCGTTGTCTATGAAGGTCGCGAGGTGATAGCTATTGCGCCCCTTATACTGACGCGGATAAAGATGTGGAGTATCGAGGTTAAGAGACTGGGCTTCTTTTACAACGATCACGTTCCCCGTGCGGACTTTATGGTTGCTCGCGGGCGCGGTGACGTTTACCCCGTCATCTGGAAGCATCTTATTGAGAATCGCAACTGGGATCTTGTGCAGCTCTGCCAGCTACCCGAGGGCTCGGGCACTCTCACCCAATTGGCGAGACTTGCAACTGAAGACGGCTGTCCCAGTGACGTCTGGGCGTCAGGAGCGGCACCGTATATCACCGTTTCAGAATCATGGCGTCGCTACCACGACGGTCTGCCGGTCAAACACCGATCGAATTTACGGAATCGGTTCAAGCGCCTGAATCAGGTTGGCCAGGTAGAGATCGAAGCAATTACCGCTGATTGTAACGTAGATGAGGCCATGCAGCCCGCCCTTGCGCTCGAAGGCGCCGCCTGGAAAGGAAGTTCCGGCACGGCTATTGCGTGCGACCCGTCCCTGACGCGCTTCTATAAGGAATTCGCCGGACGTGCCGCAAAGAAGGGCTGGTTGCGACTTCATTTTCTGAAGGCCGGCTCCAGGCGCATCGCTTTCGACTATTCGCTGGAATATAAGAACCGCCTGTATTTGTTGAAACTCGGCTACGATCCCGACTTTGCCGCCTATTCTCCGTCTAATCTGCTTTTGTGTCTCGCGTTGCAGGGCTCGTTTGAGCGAGGTGTAGCTGTTTACGATCTTCTCGGCCAAACTGCAGACTGGAAGCGGAACTGGACGCAGGAGGCACGAGAACACTACTGGCTTTATATCTTCCGTGGATCTTTTAAAGGCCGCCTGCTTTTTGCTCTGAAGTTCCGTCTGGTCCCTTTCCTCAAGAGGACGATAGCCCGAGGTACGCGGTAATGTATGTGTCATCCTGGCCCGGTCTCAACCTGCGGGACTTGTTTCCTTCTCGTCGCGCCGTCAGTATGCCTTATCCGATCAGCGCCGCAAATTACACCTCATTCTGTCTGGCCCGCAGCGGAATCTACCATTTGTTTCGTGCTCTCCGCTTCCGGGCGGGCGAAACGGTGCTGGTTCCGGATTACCACAGCGGCAACGAAGTCGCGGCGATTCGAGCCGCAGGCGCTTCCATCGTATTTTATCCAATCGGCCGTAATCTGGAACCCAATTTGGATGCCCTCAGGCAACTCGCCCGAGAGCACGAGCCACGGATGATCTATGCGATACATTATCTCGGCTGGCCACAGCCGATAGCGGAGATCCAGTCGCTCTGTCGGAAGCACGGCAGCTATCTGATGGAAGACTGCGCTCTCTCGATGCTCAGTGAGGTTGACGGGAAACCTCTTGGCACATTCGGAGATTATTCCATTTTCTGCCTCTACAAGACGCTGCCGGTGCCGAACGGCGGTGTTCTGGCTCAAAATAAAGATCTTCTGTCCGAACTCGCGACCTTGAAACTGGAGCCGTGTCCGGCGGTCGCGGCAGGCGGGCGGAGCGCGGAACTCGCTCTCGAGACGTTGCGGTCCCGCTTTAACGTTATTGGCAAGACCGTATTCAGCATCAAGCGCGCGGTTGGACGTCGTTTGCGTGCCGCCAACGTTAAGCACGTACCGGTGGGCGACATAGGCTGGAACATCGGAAACGTCAATATCGGTATGTCGCCCATCAGCAACAAGGTGATGAACGGGCTCGATTACAAGGAGATTCGGCGTAAGCGCCGTAGCAATTTCCTGTCGCTGAAGCAAAAACTCGCGGGTCACGTGACGCTGCTCCGGGAAGATTTGCCGGAAGGCGTTTGCCCGTTATTCTTTCCAATTCTGGTTCGCGACAAACAAGCTGTTGCAGAGGCCCTGCGCAGTGCCGACATAGGCGCAGTTGAGTTCTGGAGCGATTCCCAGGCCTACGCGGGCATCGGCCCGGACGCGCGTTATCTGCGGGCTCATGTTCTTGAACTTCCGATCCACCAGAATGTGACCTCGTCGCAAATTGACTACATCGCACGTCAGGTTACACGACTCGCTCCCGAACGGGCTCCGTGTTAGCGATGGTTTCAGAAACCGACGTTCTCCACGCCGCCGCCACGGTCGAGAGAATTGCGCCCGGGCGCTTTGCCGGGATGCGCCAGGAATGGAATGAACTGGTCCAATCGAGTAAATCAGATTGTCTCTTCCTGACCTGGGAATGGCTGTATACCTGGTGGACTCATCTGGCCGAAGACAGGGAACTGGTTATCATTGCCGTTCGCTCCGGCCATACACTCGTCGCTCTTGCTCCTCTCGGGCTCAGACCTCGCAGCCTGACGCGGATACTTCCGGAGGCTGAGTTTTTGGGGAGTGGATTTGTCGGTTCGGACTATCCCGACGTCATTGTGCGCGAGGGTTTCGAACTCGACGTTGCGCGGATTCTGAGCTCCGAGTTGGCTAAATGGCAGTTCACTTTTAAGTGGACCAACCTCCGGAGTCATGAGTGTGAGGCCGAGCGGGTCGCTTTGTGTTTCAGTCAGCTGAAGTGGAGAGTTATAGAAACGAAGACCAACGTATGCCCCTATCTCACTCTCAAGGGACAGACATGGGAGACGTATCTGGCGAGCCTCGGCTCGGAACACCGCTACAGTCTGAATCGGAAAATGAAGCGCTTATACAGGGATTTTGGGGTCAGACTGGAGCAGGCTTCCACGCAGGCGCAATGCCACGAGGGCATCGACCGTTTGATCGAACTGCATAACCTCCGGTGGCAGGGTCGAGGCGGATCCGATGCCTTTCATACGTCTGAATTAGTTCAGTTCCATCAGACGTTTGCGCCTGTCATGTTAGAGCGAGGGTGCTTGCGTCTGTTTACCCTTTGGCTGAACGATCGCCCGGTCGCGTGCCTTTATGGTTTTATCTATCACAAAAAATTCTATTTTTATCAATCCGGCTTTCATCCCGACTTCGAAAAACAAAGCGTCGGCCTGGTCGTTATGGGAATGGTTATCAGACAGGCCATCGGGGAAGGCGCGGAAGAATTCGATTTCCTGCACGGTGATGAGCCCTATAAGCGGCACTGGGCGCCGGAGAAGCGGGAGCTAAGCAGGTTAGAACTCTATCCTCCAACCAGTCTCGGTTGGGTATCGCATTCGTCACGCGAGTTCGTGAGAACGGCCCGCAGCCAGTTCGCCCGCTATCGTGGCTTGTTTCGGGCGGCAAAGGCCAGAGCTTAGCACCATGATTCGCAACCTTCTTAAAGCCGGAGCTGCGCGTGTCTTGACCGGAACGCGAATGGACCGCGTGCTCGGATCGCTAACCGGATCCGGACACTTGCCTCTGATCCTCGGGTATCACCGCGTCGTTGAAAAATATTCGGAAAGCGTGCGGACGGCCGTGCCATCCCTGTTGATCAGCATCCGGATGCTGGAGCGACACCTGGACTGGGTCGGACAGCGTTACCAATTCGTGGATCTGGACGACCTCGGAACAAGGCTGGAGTCCGGAGAACCGATCCAGCGGCCCCTTGCCGCGGTCACTTTTGACGACGGCTATAGCGACTTTTACCACCACGCTGCTCCGCTCCTTCGCAGGAAGGGTATTCCGGCAACTGTATTCGTGGTTACCGACTTCGTGGGCACAAATGAACCCCAGATGCATGACGTTCTCTATCTCTTGCTGGTGCGGCGGGGGGCCGAGGCTGTCCCGACACCATTGAGTGTTCGCGGCTTTCCGAACCTCAAAGGCATGACGCCTTATCGGTTACTAAGGGTACTCATCGAAACCCTTTCGGTCAGCGCCTTAAAGGAGATTATTCGGGTGCTTCAGGCAGAAGCTCCAATAGACAAACGAGAACTCGAATCGATCCGATCGCTGAATTGGGAGGAGTTGAAACGCGCACGCGGCGAGGGCTTCGTCATCGGCTCCCACACGAAGAGCCATATCGTCATGACAAACGAGGCTCCTCCGTGTATTGAAAAAGAACTTTTGGAGTCGCGTTACGCGCTTGAGAACAGGTTGGGCAAACCGATCCGGCACTTTGCGTATCCCAGCGGACTCTTCAACGCTATGTCGGTAAAGGCAGTAGCCGCGGCCGGATACCGGTTCGGCTACACGGGATGTAGCCACCGCAGTACGGTGCACCCCTTGCTCACCGTACCCCGCACGGTCCTGTGGGAGAACTCGTCGCTCGATTCCAGAAACGCTTTTTCCGCGTCTGTCCTGAGCTGCCAGGTTCATCGGGCGTTCGATCTCGTGAGCGGATGCAGGGAACGTCACGATGCGGTCAACTGAGATGACAGCCACAAGCACAGAGAGCCGTTTCCCGCGCTGGCGCCCGGCGGCGATTGAAACTGCGCAGGTAAATAAACCGGGCGAAATTCATACCGGGAAACCGCCTGCATCGTATTGGTTGCTGTTGACGTTTGTGCTTCTGCTCTATGCAAACCTCCCGTTCGTGCTGCCCGCCTCCGAAGTGTTGCGTCCCGCGATGGTCATAGCGCTTCTCGGGGTTCTGGCATTGCTGAGTCAAACCGCATTTGGGAGCAGAACATTTGATTTCGCGTTTCCCGAGGGAGGGCTGCTGATTGCATTCCTTGGCGCTGCCGGACTCTCCTGTTTCAGCGCTCTTTGGCCCCAGTACGCTTTTGGTTTTTTCACCACGCTGCTGAAGATGGGGGTCGTCTATTTCGTCATCGTGAACTCTGCCATGACGAAGCGGACCTTGCAGGGCGTGATGACGGCAATGGTGGTTGGCGGCGTGTTTCCGGCTATCGGTACTCTCAGGAACTACGCCCTCGGAGATGTTGTAGAGGGACGTACGGCCTGGGTAGGTATCTTTGCGAATCCAAACGAAGTGGCTTATAGTCTGGTGATCCTGCTCCCATTGGCCGCGTATCTGATCTCTGAGCGCCGCGGCATAATGCGTATTGCGTTAGTGGCCATATCGCTGATCTATATTCCTGCCATTTTCGTTACGTTCTCCCGGGGCGGAATGATTGGCCTCGGGGCCGTCGCTATCATCTACGCCTGGCGAAAGCGCATCGTGTGGCTACAGATTCTCATGGTCGTGATGGTGGTGGGCGGCATGCTCGCGGCAAGTCGATTTTGGTCACGCGGCGAGGGTTTTTCCAAACTAAGCGACGACGTCTCCTTTCAGGAGCGGGTGGCCACTTCCCAGGCAGGCTTTGAAATGTTTATAGACCATCCCCTGCTGGGTGTTGGCCTGGCTTGTTCGTCCATTGCCTGGCCCCTTTACGCACCTGCGGGACTACTCACGCGGGGCGCGATCATCACCCACAACACACTTATCCAGTCATTGAGCGAAACCGGCATTCTGGGCTTCGTGCCTTTCGTCCTGCTTATTGGAGCCGGCTTGTTCCATATGCGAACCCTCGGCCGCAGCACCGAAAAGCACATCGCAGGTATAGGCACTGCCATCGAGGTGGCTATCTGGGGTCTCGTAGTTTGCGGAATGTCCGGCGGATACGTGGTCACCTGGTTTCCCTATCTCCTGCTTGGCCTGGCGGCATCGGCGCGGCGGATTGCGCGCGAACAGACAAAGGAAACAGCATGACGGCCGCGGCACCCAACGAAATCCGGAAAGCCGAGTCCGTATTCAAACCGGCTCTCCTCCTGATGTCGGGGCGCACTTTGGCTTTTCTCGCGACTTTCTTCATCCCGGTCGTCCTCACACGCATCTTCGATCCGGGGCAGTTCGGAACCTACAAGCAGCTCTTTCTGGTTTACTCGACGGTGTTCTTCACTGCCCAACTCGGAATGGCGACCAGCCTGTTCTACTTTCTTCCTTCGGCGCCTCTCGACGCAGGCCGCTACGTTGCGAATTCGCTGGCTTTCCTCGCCGCTGCCGGTATGGTTGGTTTCGGTGTTCTGGTGGTCGCAGCCCCCCAGGTGGGACGGAGCATGAGCAATGGGGCACTTACCCAATATCTGCCCTGGATCGGATTGTACCTGTTACTGATGATGCTCTCCGCCGCGCTGGAGATCGTATTGATCGCGCGACGTAAGTACCTGTGGGCATCCGCGTCGTACTGTCTCTCCGATCTGGCACGGGCGGCGGCTTTCATTCTCCCGGTCCTCCTGTTTCGACGTCTCGACTGGCTGTTGAGAGGGGCCGTGCTTGTGGCAGGCCTTCGAACCATCCTGACGATGTTGTACTTCCGGTCTGAATTTCGTGGAAGCTTCCGCATCGATCTGAGACTGATGCGGAGGCAATTAGCCTACGCTCTCCCGCTGGGAATGTCCGTGCTGGTCGAAATCCTGCAGGGCAGTGTGCCGCCGTATCTCGTGTCTTATCTGTCTACTCCCGCGACGTTCGCGATCTTTGCCGTCGGATGCCTTTCTATTCCTCTGGTGGATTTTGCAGCGTCGCCTACCAGCGACGTGATGATGGTGCGGATGCAGGAAAGCCTCGCGGCAGGACACAAGGGGTCAGTAGTAGAGATCTGGCACGACACAACCTGGAAGCTCGCACTTCTGTTTTTCCCTCTCACGGCGTTGGTAATCGTTTCAGCGCGCGAACTTATTGTGTTGTTATTCACGCAGAAGTATGTGGCGAGCGTTCCATTGTTTATGGCCTGGTCTCTCCTGATCCTTATGGCTACATTTCAGGTAGATGGCGCCCTCCGCGTATTCGCGCAGACACGCGTGCTTTTGGTGCTGAATCTGGTGCGGCTGGCGATTGTCGGCGGTTTTATTGCCATCTCCCTCCGCGAATTCCACCTGTTGGGGCCCGTGCTGGTTATCGTGCTGGCAACCCTGACTTTCAAGGTTCTCGCGCTGGCGCGCATGACTACCCTCCTGGAGGTCTCGCTTATTCAACTGCTTCCCTGGCGTCAGCTCGGTGCTCTTCTTGTAGTCTCAGCCGCGGCCGCGGCGGCAGCTCTTCTGGTCCGATCGCTGATGCACGAGTCCCGCGTTGCAGTCCTGCTGGCGATGTCTGTAACTCATATCCTCGTCTATGGCCTGCTGGTTTGGCGCTTCAGGCTTCTCCATGAGACTGAGAGATCCGCGATCGGTGCATGGTTTCACAAGACATCCAGCCGTTATTTCCGGGTGGCATATGGAGATTGAGGAGAACATCCTATGTGCGGAATAGCCGGCATTCTCAGTTTCGATGGCAAACCTGTTTTCGAGCGGGAAGTGCGTGATATGTGCATGGCTATTACTCATCGGGGCCCCGACGACGAGGGCGTGTATGTGGCGCCGGAAGTGGCTCTGGGGATGCGCCGCCTGAGCATTATCGATCTGAAGGCAGGACATCAACCGGTGGCGAATGAGGATGGCTCGGTGTGGGTGGTCCTGAACGGAGAAATCTATAATTTCCGCGAATTACGCAGGGCGCTGGAAGCGAAGGGGCATGTCTTTTCATCCTCCACAGACACAGAGGTCATCGTTCATCTCTATGAGGAATACGGGAACGGGTGCGTCGATCACATGCGGGGTATGTTCGCTTTTGCGCTATGGGATGTAAAGCGAAAGCAACTCCTGCTGGCGCGGGACCGGCTGGGAATCAAGCCTCTATACTATGCCGAAGTCGATGGCCGCCTCCTCTTCGCCTCGGAGGTAAAGGCCATCCTCCAGATACCCGAGGTGCAGCGGAATATTAACTGGAGCGCCGTATCGCATGTGTTCACATTCCTCACGACGCCACCGGCTGAAGCGATTATCGAAGGTATTCAAAAGCTTGAACCAGGTCACTTGCTCGTGGCTTCCAGCTGCCGAGCCCTGACCATTCGGCCGTACTGGCATCTGCAGTTTGAGCCCGACGATGGCAAAAGCGAAGATTACTTTGTTGAGCGCACCCGGGAGTTGATTGAGGAATCCGTTCGCCTCCACATGGTAAGTGACGTTCCGGTGGGCGCATTCCTGAGCGGCGGAATCGATTCGAGTGCGGTAGTTGCGATTGCTTCCGGCCTCGGCTCGCAGCCCCTGAAGACGTTCTCCGTCGGGTTCAGCGAGGCCGCTTACAACGAATTGGAGCACGCCCGAACAGTGGCGACAGCCTTCGGTACCGATTCACATGAACTGACGTTGGGTCCGGAAACACTCGATACGCTGGACCAACTGGCATGGCAGCTGGATGAACCATTTGGCGATTCCTCGGCGATTCCTACTTTTATGGTTTCAAAGCTGGCATCGCAGAGTGTGAAGGTCGTTCTTTCCGGCGACGGCGGCGATGAGGTATTCGCAGGCTACGACAAGTACGTGGTCGAGCAGCGCGAGCGCCGCTCCATCCTGTCGGGTACGGCCGTACGTGGCGCGCTGGGGCGAATCAGCGGCATCATACCGAGTGGCGTGCGAGGGAAGAATTTTCTGCGCCATCGCTCTCTGCCCGGGACGCTCAGGTATCTCGACGCGTCCACGCTGTTTCGGCACGATGAGATGCTACGCCTTTTCCAGCCGGAATTTGCAGAACGGCTTACAGTCTGCGACCACTCCGGGAGCAGGGCGGCGCAGTTGGAGTCGGGTGACAGCCATTGGCTCTCGCGCCTGCAGGCGCTCGACATGAGAAGCTATCTTCCTCTCGACATCCTTACCAAGGTGGATCGCATGAGCATGGCGCATTCCATCGAGACCCGGGTGCCGCTGCTGGACCACAAGCTGGTGGAGTTCGCGGCCACGATTCCTCCCGAAATGAACCTGCGTGGAGGCGCCACCAAGTACGTATTCAAGCGCGCGATGCGCGGATTGCTGCCGGACAAAATTATCGATCGAAAGAAACAGGGATTCGCGCTTCCCCTGAATTTTTGGTTCCGTGGCAAGCTTGGACCTTATGTTCGCGATCTCCTGTTGGGCGAGAGCAGCCGGCGGCGCGGGTTCTTCAATATTCGGTATGTTGAGAGCCTGATTGCCAGGCATGAACGCGGAGAGAATCTCGATCTTCAACTGTGGACTCTGATTTCCTTCGAGCTTTGGGCGCAGACATTCCTGAGCGGCAGTGGAGCCGCGCGGGGAAGGGCGGCGGCTTAGATGCACAGCACACCGACTCCCAGAATAAGGTTGCTGAAGATGCTCACCAATTTCAATATTGGCGGCACGGAGCGTCAGGTCGCCAACCTGGTTTCCGGAATCGACTCGTCATGCTTCGATCTGCATCTGGCCTGCTTCAGTAATTCGGGGGAGTTGCAGCAGGAGATTGAACACCTTCAGATCCCGCGGCCGGAATTTAAAATCTCCCGCCTGTACGGCGCCGAAACCTTCCGCCAGGCAGGGCGCCTGGCTCACTACATCCGGAGGAATCATATCCAGATCGTCCACAGCTATGGCTTTTATCCGAATGTCTTCGCGATCCCGGCGGCGCGCCTGGCGGGGTCTTCGATCATCGCGTCGATTCGGGATACGGGAGACGGCCTGACACCGATTCAGCGTCGCATCCAAAAGCTGGTTTGCCGTATGGCCGATTGCGTCCTGGTTAACGCGGAAGCCATACGGAAGACTTTGATCGATGAAGGCTATCGGCCGGACAACATCGTCGTAATACGGAATGGGCTCAACCTGCCGGCGTTTCGGAAGCGGCACGACGGCGGGAAAGTGAGACATAGTCTTGGCCTGCCGCCGCTGGCGCGAATGGTCCTGGTGTTTGCCCGGTTAAATCGATTGAAGGGTGTCGACTATTTTCTGGATGCGGCGGCTTTAGTAACGAAGAGTTTCCCGGATGTCTACTTTGTAATCGCCGGCGGAGGAGCACATCGAAAAGCTCTCGAAGAGCGCACGGCACGGCTCGGGCTGGCAAGTCGCGTCATCTTCACTGGCTTCCGGACCGATATCCCGGACCTGCTTTCCGAAGCCGAACTTTCCGTTCTACCGTCGTTGAGCGAAGGACTTTCCAATTCTCTTCTGGAATCAATGGCGTCAGGCGTACCCGCGATCGCAACCCGCGTGGGCGGGAATTCGGAAGTGATCGAAGACGGCGTAACCGGCCTGCTTGTCCCCCCTCGTGATGCCCGCAGTCTGGCGGACGCTATGTCCCTCATACTGGGTAACCCGGGTCTGGCGGCGGGTCTCGGTGAAGCAGGTCCTCGCCGGGCAGAAAAATATTTTTCCATGGAGCGCGCGATATCGGAGACGGAACAGCTCTACCGCAAATTAGCGGGGGCACACGTATGAGAGTTCTGCTCGTTGGTCCCCGGCCGCCGCCGCACGGAGGAATTTCGGTGCACGTCGCGGGCCTTCATCGCCAACTGTCGGGAGCGGGAACAATTTGTGAGGTCCTCGATACAGGTCAGGGCGGACTCGGCCCGGTTTTTGCCTGGAACCTGTTCCGATACGGGCTATCCGGATGGCAGGTCCAGGTCCATACAAACGGACACAACAGGAATAGCTGGTTGCTCGCGTTCACATGCGGTGTTGCGGGCCTTCGGCGCGGTGGCAGCGTCCTCACTCTGCATTCAGGCATGGTGCCCGGGTACCTGCAATCGTCACCACGGGCGAGACGACTGGCGAAGATCGCCGTTTCTTTGTTTGGGCGCATTGTATGTGTCAGTTCCGCCATCCAGGAGTCGCTCGTCAACGCCGGGGTAGCTCCGGACAAGATCGGCCTCTCCCCGGCCTGGCTCCCCGTCCGAATGTCGGCAGCGCCTCTGAATTCGTTGCTGGATACATGGATGGCCCGCCACATTCCGGTGTTCTCGACAACCATGTTTTTCCGTCCCGAGTACGGCTTTGATTTACTGATCTCGGCGTTGACGAATCTTCGGATTCGTCATCCCGCGGTGGGTTGCGTAGTAATGGGTAGCGGCGAACACCGCGCCGGGGCGGAACGAGCGGTTCAGGAAGCAGGCCTGGAAGATGCAGTCCTCCTGGCAGGAGATGTGGATCATGACATCTGCCTCGCGGTCATGGCGCGGTCGGACGTTTTTCTCAGGCCAACACTGGAAGACGGAGATTCAATTTCGGTTCGCGAAGCTCTGGCCCTGAGAATCCCGGTGATTGCCAGTTGCGTCGGAACAAGGCCATTCGGCACGACGCTGTTCCGTCGCGGCGATCGCGCGGATTTCATCGAGAAAATCGAATCCGCTCTGGCGTGGTCATGCGAGATGGAGGGCACCCGTGCAAACACTTAAGCGACTCCTCAGCATGGAACGCGCGGAATTGCGGCACCGCATTCGCGCCAGATGTTATTCGGAATCCGAGCGCTTTGGGATGGCTTCAATTTCACACTCGCCACCATTGTTCAAAACGTATTTGGCGGGCGAACCTACTCGCCGCTTCTACGGCGGCTCGCGTCCGGGCCTCCGTGAGTTATTCCGGACGGAGTTTCCCGGATGGATCGAACGTGCGGCGAATGAGGCGGCGGATCTGTGTCGTCATGAAATACGGATTCTCAACTACGCGCCGGTAAACCTGGGCTCCACGATTGACTGGCACTGCGATCCGATCACCGGGCAGAAATGGGAACGGGAGTTCTGGACCAATTACGATCCCGAACACGACACAGAGGGGCGCGACTCTAAGCGCGTCCACGAGTTGAATCGTCATCAGCATTTGCCACGACTGGCGAAAGCCTGGTGGTTGACCGGGGAGGAGCGCTATGCAACGGAGGCGGTTGCTCAAATCGTCGGCTGGATAGATCAGAATCCGCCGCATCGGGGAATCAATTGGCAATCCAGTCTGGAAATCGCCATTCGGACTATCTCCTGGTTGTGGACGATATTCCTGCTGCAGGGCTCGGAATCGTTCGATCGGGACACCGCTCAACTCATAGGCGATTCTCTTTTTGCGCAACTCGAACATGTTTACCGGCACACGTCGCAGTACAGTAGTCCCAACACGCACCTGATTGGAGAGGCAACCGCGCTTTTCATAGCGGGAGTCGTGTTCCGGGATGATCGGCGGGCAAAACAATGGCTGGATCACGCCGCCGCCGTGCTGGCTCATGAATCGGAAACACAGATCCTGAGAGACGGTGTCTACGGCGAACTCTCCTCCTGGTACCACTGTTATGCCCTTGACTGTTATTTGCAGGTGCTGGTTCTGGCCGATCGGAATCATTTTGTCTTTCCGGACGTGGTTCGGGAGCAAGTCGCCAGGATGTTGCGCTTCCTTGTACATCTCACCCGGCCGGATCGCACCATCCCCTTACTTGGTGACGATGACGGCGGCCGGGCGCTGGCACTGGCGAATACAACCTATCGGTCTTTCGGCGATGGATTGTGCCTGGGCGCCGTTGTCTTCGGCTGCGGAGAGTGTAAGTTTCAAGCCGGCGGACTCTGCGAGGAACTCTTGTGGTTACTCGGCCGCGACGGGTACGAGATGCATCGCAAGCTGGAGAGCGTACGTCCGGTCGAGATGCAAATGACCTTTTCGGATGCCGGATACACGATCCAGCGGACCGGCTGGGAACCGCACGACAGCCAGTTGATCTTCGACTCCGGTGGCCTGGGAATATCCACTGGCGGGCACGCGCATGCAGACGCACTATCTCTGTCGCTCTTCGCGGGGGGGCGGGAATTGCTGGTGGATCCCGGCACGTTTGTTTATAACGGTGCTCCGGAGTGGCGCGGGTATTTCCGTTCGACACGGGCTCACAACAGCGTTACGATCGATGAGCGCGATCAGGCTGAAGCTGGCGGGACATTTCGATGGGCTACCCGATGGTCTGCGAAGTCCGGATTTCAGGCTGAGTGCCCCGGCATTCAGTACTTTGAAGGAGAACACGACGGATATCTCGCCCTGGCGGAAGGCGTCATCCACCGGCGGAGAATTCTCCACGTCGTAGGTGAGTACTGGCTCGTAGCCGACGATTTTCGCGGCGCGGGTCAACACACCTTCGATTTTTCGTTTCATCCAGGGCGTGACGTAAAACAGTCGGGGTTTCAGACGTATACCGACGGTTTCGCCGCTCACGATGAGGCTGGCTTCCTTCTGACAATGCGCGCTTCGGGAGGTGTGGCTACGGAATGCCTGACCGGGAGCACATTGCCAATCGGCGGATGGGCCTCCGCCGGCTACGGAGAGAAAGGGCCGGTCGCCAGCATCCGTGCGAGGCTGCGAACCACTGCGCCCGCGGCCGCGATGACGTTTCTGGCGCCGTCGCAGACAAACGCGAAATTAAGGAAACTGTCGCCGGCTGGAGGGAAAGTTCTCTCCTGCCTTTATGAAAACGAAGGGCGCGAAGATCTCGCGGTGTTTTGCCGGGACGGCTGCCCGATTGAAATCGACGGATTCCGGATGCATGGAGAATTCTTTTGGTTAAGACGCGAGGGCGGCAGGCTGCGGCAAGTGGTTGCAATTCGAGCCCTCAGCCTCTTTGACCTCGGAGAACCCGTTTTTCAACAAGTCGAGCCTGGACCTCACTTCAGCGCACACAACGAGCCTGGCGTGGCAGGGAGTAACAGCTAATGTGCGCAATCTGCGGCATCGTAAACTTCGCGGCTGGCGACCTGGTGGAAGGCGACTTAATCTCCCGCATGACGTCCGTGGTCGCCCATCGTGGCCCGGATGACGACGGACATTTGGTTGATGGCCGTGTAGGGCTTGGGCACCGGCGGCTCAGCATCATCGATTTGCAGGGAGGAAAGCAACCGATCTTCAACGAAGACAAAACGGTTGCTATTGTCTTCAACGGCGAGATCTATAACTACGGCGATTTGGCCCGGGAACTGGCATCCAAAGGTCATGTATTCGGGACGCGCTCCGATACCGAAACTATCGTCCATGCCTACGAAGAATACGGTGACGCTTGCGTGCAGCATCTTCGGGGAATGTTCGCTTTCGCGATCTGGGATTCCCGGAATCAACGTCTCCTGATTGCACGCGACCGATTGGGAATCAAACCGGTGTATTATTACCGGGACAGTCGAATGCTCGCCTTTGCATCGGAGATCAAGGCGCTGCTCGAAATCCCCCATATAGCCCGCCGGGTCGATCCCGAATCGCTCGATCTGTATCTCTCGCTTCGTTATGTGCCGGGTCCGCGCACGATGTTCAAAAACATCTTTTGCCTCCAGCCAGGTTACTTACTCTCGGTTGACACGCGAGGCGTACACATAAGGAGGTACTGGGATATCGACTATGATCGCCGTTCTGAAGATTCACCTGGACAATCGCTTGAGGCCTTTCGCGAATTATTGGCCGAGAGTGTGCGCCTGCACCTCGCCGCCGAGGTTCCGCTTGGTGTCTTCCTCAGCGGCGGACTGGATTCGAGCGCCATCCTGGCAATGATGCGAAGCAACGTTCAGGGCCAGCCCCGGATTAAAACGTTCAGTGTCGGCTACGAAGTGCCAGGCGGGGAGGATGCCAACGAGTTCGAGTACGCCCGCCTCGCCGCGCGAACCTTCTCGAGCGACCATTACGAATATCATTTATCCGCCCGCGAGTTTGAATCCTTCGTGCCGGATCTCGTATGGCATCTCGATGAGCCGCTCGCGGACCCCAGTTGCATTCCTCTTTATTACATTTCCAGACTCGCGCGCGAGCACATCAAGGTGGTTCTCTCCGGCGAAGGGGCCGACGAAATTCTCGCCGGATACGGAATTTACCAGCGTATGCTGCTCCTCGACCGGATTCACCGCCACGTTCCGGGCATATCCCGGCTTGCTCCGTGGCTGGCGCGCGTGACACCGTCGGAGGTTCTGCGGCGGCACGTCAGGCTGTCTGGACGTTCCCTCGAACATCGGTATCGCGGCGTCAGCCGCGGCTTCACGCTGGAGGGAAAACGGGACCTGATCGGGAAGGAGCGCGTCCGGCAGTCTGAAGCCAATATCGGTGCCATCTTCGGCGGGTGTTTTCGCTCGGTCCCGAATGCTTCCCCCTTGAACCAGTTGCTTCATGCGGACACCAAAGTATGGCTGCCGGACGATCTTCTGAACAAGGCGGACAAGATGACGATGGCGAACGGGATCGAGCTTCGTGTCCCTTTCTTGGATCACAAGCTGGTGGAATTCGCTGCGGCGCTTCCCGATGGCAGCAAACTGGATCGCGGCAGCGGAAAGGTCATCCTGAGACAGGCCATGCGCGGCTTGCTGCCGGACACAATCATCAGTCGGCCCAAGAAAGGCTTTCCCGTTCCGCTTGCTGCATGGCTCCGCGGTCCGATGCGTCAGTTCACTGCGGAAAACCTTTTGCCATCCAGCTCTGCTTGCGCCCGCTATCTCGATCGACACGCCATTGCGCGGATCGTCCAGGAACACGAAACGGGGCGCGCCGACCGCTCGCAGGAGATCTGGACACTCTTGGTGCTGGAATTCTGGCACCGGCAGTTTATTGACAATCGCGCGCAAAGGAGCTGTGCCGCATGATTAACGGAAATGATCTGATTTGTTTCTGTAATGACTGGGACGGAGATCCTCTCAGTAAGAAGCAGATCGTAACCCGTCTGGCAAAACAGAACCGGATCCTCTGGGTGAATTCAACGGGTACCCGCAACCCGACCATTTCCGCTCACGACTTCAGGAGAGCGTGGAAGAAACTGAAGGACTTCTCGGGTGGATCGCGGACTGTGAGCGAAAACATATCGGTGTTCTGTCCGCTGGTCATTCCATTTCACGGCAACCGGCTCGCGCGCTGGATGAACCGGCACATACTCTCCTGGAGTCTGCGCAGAGCCTGCCGGGCGCTGGGTTTTCGAAAGCCGATCACTTTGACCTTTGTTCCCAGTTCCGCGGGAGTTGTGGGTTCACTGGGCGAGCACTTTGTCATTTATTACTGCGTTGACGAGTACACCCGGTTCACCGGCACAGACCAGACCGCCATCGCAAATATGGAGCGCGGGCTCATGGAAAGGTCCGATCTTGTCATAGTCTCCTCCAGTCGCCTGCTTGAGACAAAACTCCCCTATAACCGGAACACTCGCCTGATTTCGCACGGCGTCGATGTGGATCACTTTCGCAAAGCGTGTTTCGAGGAGACCGCGATTCCTGCTGATTGTCCGGTGGCGAAGGGACCGGTGATCGGGTTCTTCGGGTTGGTCGCGGATTGGGTCGATCTCGAAGTTGTCCGATACCTGGCGAAGGCTCGCCCCGAGTGGACTGTGCTGATGATCGGAGAGATCAGAACCGATGTTTCGGCATTACGCGAATTGCCAAACGTGCACATGCTGGGCAGGAAGGATTATAAATCCCTTCCAGGGTACTGCAAAGCATTTAGCGTGGCCATCCTGCCTTTCCTGGTGAACGAGCTCACTTTGGCGGCGAATCCGCTGAAGCTCCGCGAATACCTGGCAGCAGGGCTTCCGCTTGTCGCGACGCCGCTGCCCGAAGTGTGCAAGCTGGGGTCCCTTGTGCGCACGGCTTTGAGTCCGGAAGATTTTCTCCGCGAAGTGGAAGCTTCGCTGAACCTCGGAAAGCATGGTCCCGATCGGGCGGTCTCGCGGTGTATGGATGGGGACTCGTGGGATGTGAAGGTTGAAGAACTGAGCGGGCATATCGAAGACTTGCGCGGCGAGTCCAGGCGACGCGCACCTGCTATTGCAGCGGAACAGGTGGCCTGATCGTGCGTCGACTGGCAATTCTTGCGCTATTGGGCATGCACGTCGTATCCGGCGTATATGCGATGAGACCTCCGTCGTTGAAGTGGTGGATTGCAGATTCCTTGCAGAAGATAACACCCGGCGAATCGGCGCCTCCGCAACTATTGAAACGCGCGGATATCTTTGCGGCGCGAAACGAATTCGAGCCCTTTCAGCTCGTTCTGCACGCGGACAATGAAGACGCCGGCGGAGTCGACATTCGGTGTTCGGATCTGCGGTCTGTGGGAGGCGAAAAGATTTCCAGCGCGAATATCACGATCTACGCCGAGCAGTTCCTGGATGTAACGCGCCCTTCGCTCGCCAGCGGTACCCCCGGCCTCTGGCCTGATGCTCTCATCCCCAGGATCGACAGGTACGCGAACGAACGGCGCAATGCATTTCCTCTTGTGGTTCGCCGCAGCCGGAATCAGCCGCTGTGGATAGAAGTCTACGTGCCGGAGACTGCGTTGCCCGGAAAATATGACGGGGTTGTCAGTATTCTTCGTGGTGAGGCTGTCGAGTCGACCGTTCCGGTCCATCTAACCGTTTGGGCCTTCACGCTTCCTTCCACGGCCACGCTGAAGTCGTCATTCGGTCTGAATGGAACCGCCATACTCAAACAGCATCTGGGCAGCTACACCAGCGACGAAGATCTCTATCGCCTTACGGAACTCTACGCTAAAGCAGCTCTTCTTCATCGCATCAGCATCTATGGCGGGAGCATGGTGCCCCCAAAGTATCAATATGCGGGCGGTCATGTGCGCGTGGATTGGGTGCCATACGACAGAGAAGTTGGGCCATTTCTGAACGGTACTGTTCTGGGCGCGGGACCGCTTCACGGTGCGCGTGCGACCAGCGTGGACCTCCGGACCCCCGCGGCATTCGACACCGACCAACAACGTTCGCTGTATCTTGCCGAATGGGTAAAGCACTTTCGGGAGAAGGGCTGGGCCGATCGTCTCTTTCTTTATCTGTGGGACGAGCCATCGCCCGCCGATTTCCCGAAGGTTGTGACAAAAGGGCTGGCATCCCTTGCGGCTGACTCCGGAATCAGAAATCTTGTGACGGTACCGTTCAACGCGAAGCTTGATCCCGTCGTCCAGATTTGGGTTCCGTTGATGAATTGCCTGGAGCGAAGGCCGGGGTATGACGATTTTTGCGCCGAGGCCCCACCTCTGAGCGCGTACTACGGCCAGGCTGAGCAAGGCAGGAGTCTCTGGTTTTATCAGTCGTGCGCGAGTCATGGTTGCAACATCGCCGGTGGCGATTATTTCAGCGGTTGGCCGTCCTACATGATCGATGCCCCGGCTACCGCAAACCGCGTCATGCAGTGGGTCGCCTGGAAGTATCGGATCAAAGGCGAACTCTACTACAGCATGAATGAGGCATACGGACAGAAAGATCCCTGGACAGATATCCGACTCTTTGGCGGCAATGGCGATGGAACTCTTTTCTATCCCGGGCGTCCGTCGCGCATCGGGGGGCGCACGGATATTCCCATCGAGAGCATTCGGCTAAAACTGATTCGCGAGGGCATGGAAGATTACGAGTACCTGGCGCTCCTGGCCAAACTCGAAGGGCAGAGCGCCGCCGACGAGTATGCGGATCGGATCGTGCAGAAGCCCTGGCTTTGGGAATCTCGCCCCGAGGTGTTTCTCGGAGTTCGGCGTGAGTTGGGTGAAACGCTGAATCGACTGGCGACCGGGCGTCCGGTTGGTGAGCGTCCGGCTGGTGAGCGTGCGGCTGGTGAGAATGATGCGCAGTAAAACCTCGGAACGCGCGGTGGTGGAAATAGCGCAGCCTCTGGCGCAGGCCTGTGCCCACCTGACGGGACATTTTCCGAATATCGAAGCATCCTGGCGTAAGTTGCTGAAAGGGTATGAACACTGCAATGAACACGCCTCGCGTCTTGCCGCACTGCATCTGGCGCAACGTGTCAGGGACTTTCGCGAGATTCATAAAGGCGAGTATCGAAAGGAGTCGGAAGAGCAGGGCCAGGAACTCGCCCGCCGGGGGGTGCCCGCGGAATGCATTGGAGTTGCGATTTTGCTCTACGTCGAATGCTGCCTGCCGTACCTGCTATCTGAGGACCCCCGCGTGGTCAGATGGCTGCTCGCCGTGCTTTCCTGGGCCAGGATCTATCAGTTTTTTCTTCTCACCGGCCACACCCGCCAGTCCGCCTTGAACCTTCAGGCTCAGGATGATCGCGTCAAGGCCGCGGAACGCCGTTATCAGGAGTCTTCGGTCGAACTGGGGGAAGCTTATGAGGAGGAGAGGCGCCGCCTGGCCCGGGATCTCCACGACGAAATCGGACATGACCTGATTGTCATGAAGCTATACACCCAGATCATTTCGCTGGATTTGAAGAAGGGCGATCTGGTGCAGGTTCGCGCCAAGCTCAAAGAATCGGTGACTCTCCTCAAACATGTCCTCGCCGGTGTGCGGAATCTGGTTTTCGATCTGGGTCCCACTGTCTGGAATGAACAGGGCTTCATCCCGGCGGTTCGGCTGCATGCGCGCCAGTTTGCCGCGCGAACCGGAATTGACGTGCGTTTCGAAACCCGCCGGCTTCGCAGGAAGCTGCCCGCCCGCTACGAATCGGCGCTCTACAGAGTGCTTCAGGGGGCACTTGCGAACATTGCCGCTCACGCACGCGCCGTTCACGTGAACATCAGTCTGGCTATCGTGAAGGATTGCTTCGTCATGGAGATTCAGGACGACGGAAAGGGCTTCAACCTGGAAGGTCGGATGCGCAACGTCGCCGGCTCTTACGGCCTGCGGGCGATGCGTGACCGGATCGAACTGCTGGGCGGAAAAATTCAGTTCACGTCTTGCCAGGCCCGGCTTGGTGTCGGGCGAAAAGGAACCACGGTTTGTTGTAGTCTGCCGGTCATGAAATCGGAGGAATGATGAAGAAGACCTCAGTTTTGCTCTGCGACGACCACACTTTATTCCGCGAAGGGATCAAGCAGATTCTCCGGGACGAACCGTCGATTGAAATCATAGGCGAAGCGGACAATGGCCGCCAGGCGGTCCTTCGGGCACAACAACTCCATCCGGACGTCGTATTGATGGACATATCGATGCCGGATATGAATGGCTGCGATGCAACCGCCCGGATAGTGCGGGCAAATCCGAAGACCAGAGTTCTCATCCTCACCATGTATGAGGAGGAGGAAGTCATTACCCGGTGTCTCACGGCGGGTGCTTCCGGTTATGTCCTCAAAGACTCTCCGCGAGCGGACCTGATTCACTCAATAGACGTAGTAAAGCGAGGCGGTCAGTACCTTAGTTCGCGGGCGCTGAAGAAAGTCGTGAAGCAACACGTCGAGGGCGCAAAGAAAACCGGAGCCTCGGACTACGAACGCCTGAGCGACCGTGAGCGCGAAGTGCTGAAACTGCTTGCCGACGGCCTCACTTTGAAGGACATTGCAACGCATTTGGTTCTCAGCGTAAAGACCGTGGACGCTCATAAGACCAATATGATGCGGAAGCTGGATCTGCATGATCGCGTCGAGGTCGTCAAGTATGCGATACAGCGAAAGCTGGTCCGGCTTTCTCCCGTGAGGGCGGAACCACCTGATGCCTGATATTGGAAAACACGCGGGCGCGGATCACCTCGAAGGCGTGTATGAAACGGCCTCGCCGTTGCCCCGGCGGGGACTGACCCGCGTCGGCGCCCTGCTGAGGATACTGGAGTAACTCTCCATCGACAGTGCGGACAGGTTGGCCTTTTCGTCCACTGGAATCAACGTGATTCCACCTGGCCCGATTGTGAACTCGCGGGTGTCGAATTGATGTTTGCAACCCCGGGCTTTGACCACAGCGATACTGCGGTGAAGACTGCTCCCCAGTTCCACGAGTGAAAGCAGAATGATGTTGTCCACGATCGAGTTGACCGGAAACTCCGGCATGTAGGACGAAATCCCGAACAATTCCGGATTCTCATAGTTGAAAACCGTAGTCATCAGATGCAATTTGGTATAAGCCACCAGGGCGTGGAAAAAGTCGCGGTACATCCGCTGCTCCTCGAGGGCCGTGCTGTAACTCGTCACGCCGTCAATCACGAGCCGCTGGATGCCGAACTTTTCGATGGTTCGGACGATCCGTGCAAAGTGCGCGTCAATCTCCAGTTCCTGCGGGCTTTCGTAAAAAATGTGGATCATGCCGGCGTCCATCTGCTCTTTCAGGTCGAGGCCGAGTGTACCGGCGTTACGAATGATCTGGGCAGGGTGCTCGTCGAGGGAAACCAGCAGAATACGCTTCCCGCTTCTCGCGCTTTCGAGCAGGATCTGCGCAGCAAGCACGGTCTTTCCGACGCCCGAAATGCCGACCACCATCGTAGTCGATCCGTCGAAAAATCCACCCCCGATCAGATCGTCCAGTGCAGGAACCCCGATGACGGAACTCTTGATAGAGGAAGTAGGCTCATCGACGGGGTGCAGATCGGGGGCCTGGACGCGGCGAAAGACCTCCAGACCTTGTCCGCTGACTATTTGCAGGGTGTGCCTGCCCGCCACGTATCGCTGACCCCGGCTCTTGACGATTTCCACGCTGCGATGTGCTAACCGTGTGTGACGGTCCTGGCCCAGCTCAATCACCGTGTCGGCGAGAAAAGTGGCGATCTCTAACCTGGCCGTCGATTCAGGGCGACCCCCGAGCTCATGCGAGAACATGGTAGTCAGATTCTCGCGCTGCAGGGCCTCCAGCACTTGCTGTAGCAGTTCGCGATAAGAGTCGGGCTCATTTGGCCCATCGTTGCCGTTCGCCGGTGCCGTACGCAACAGTCCAATGCCATCGATAAAGATCCGCCGGGCGCCTATTTCGGCGGCGACTTCCAGCAGGAGGCTATCCGGAGAACGCAATTGGGCCTCCAGAACCTGCGGGCTGGTAAAAACGATCCTGAGCTTATCCTGTCGCTCAAGTTCCCCGAAGTTCCAGCCAAACTCCGCGGCGTCCCTCACCACCTTGTCCGGACTCGTTTCAAACACCACGATCACGCCGTTCTCGTTGAAATCGGTGATCCCGCGATAAATGAATTCCATTCCCAGTAGGGATTTGCCTGCGCCGGCGGAGCCTTGCACCAGAATCATATTGGCTCTCGGAATCCCGCCCAGGAAAATCGCATCCAGCCCTGCAATGCCCGTCCTGATTAACCCGCCTTCAGCCATTTTGATCCCTTCTTTGCCTCTTTCCGCAGCTCTCTGATGATCTCCAGCCGCCCGGCGCGATTGTCGACCGACGCAAGCAGTTCGCGAAAGTAGTCATAGCACGGAGAATCGAGCCCGGAAGAAGTAAACTGGTAGAGGTTTACTCCATGTGAGGCTCTGGATCGTCGCAACAACTTGAGAGATGCCAGGTTCTTCAGGGAATCGCGGACCATGGTGGCCGGATAGCCCACCATGCGGGCAATTTGCTCGGCGTTAGCCAGACTTGCCCGATGCCGGTACACAAAAACCAGAACGTCCCAGTCAACAGGCGAAAAAATACCCATTCCCGTCAGGCACTCCCGGATCTGAAGCTGAAGACTTTGTTCTGATTCCATGACTGACATTGATCCCGTTGGTCCTGTATTATTCACCCCGGTGTTGTATGCTGCGTCGCAATGCCTGCACTGGTAACTACAAAATCATTTCTGGTCGACTCACGCGCTGCAATCTACGCAATTCCAATTGAGGCACGTAGCTGGCCTTTCCGCGTCACCCAATCGTGGTCTCTGCATAAGTCCCGAATTCTCTGCGCTCTTCCGGAGGCATCTTTGTAGTTTCAGTTGCGGGTAACGCCTCATAGCGGCGGCTAACTGATGCGACTTCATATTCAGGCATTCGCTGCATCGAACGGATGACGGGAGCAGTTGACCGGTTCGAAGCCACCTGCTTTCGTTTGCCTGGAGACTGGGCTCTTCTGTAGCCGGATTTGCGCCCTGATCGCCCGGATAACGAACTGACCATGGAGCGTCACTGCGCTGGACTAACCAGCCAGGGGCGCGCCCCTGAGACTCCTGCCGATCCATGCGCGTGAGCCTGCTTGCCAGATGATGCGAGGTCCGGCAAATCGAACGGTCGTGGGAAAACGAACCTCCTATTGGAGGGAAATCACAACGCCGGCCTGTGTCTGAATCCCGTCAACCGTCGCTACGAGCGCGTCGTCGCCGCTCGCCAGGCCAGCCGGGATCGTCACGTTGATCTGATAAAGCCCGGCCGAACTCAATCCCGCGAAAGCCGGGGTCACAGGTGTGCCATTGATCGAAAGCGCCACTGCGTTGGTCGTGGGAGCCTCGCCGGAGAATACCTGTCCGGCGGGAACGTGCGGACTCGTTGGCCCGAAGCCGACGCCAAAAAGCTCGACCATATCGCCTGGCTTCGCCGCGACTGTCTGATAACCGGTGGACGCTCCGGTTGGCCCGAGCATATCGTAGGTCCCGCCCCCGTAGGCTCCCGAACCGTTCGGCCTGAGAATGATTCCCGCCACGTGTTTTGTGTCGGACAGGCTGAACGACGGTGCAAACTGAGCCAGAGTCACGGTCGAGGTTGCGGTACCGCCGCTGGTGGTTACCGTGACCGCGACGTTTCCGAATGCCGTGTCGTCGGGCGCCTCCAGATTGATTTGAGTGGGGCTGACATACGACAGATATGCATTCCTGCCATTGATCGTTACGCTCACGCCTCCGAGCGAGGTCGGGAAATCGCCGTTCCACACCGCTGTTGCGCTCGCGAAATTGCCCCCGAAGATGGAGACCCACGAACCTGGCTGTATAGTCGGCGACGAACCGGCCAGAGGAACAATGCCGCCCTGCGTAATGGTGGGCCCGCCAATGGCTGCCATGATACTGAAGCTTTGCGTCACCGCTGAGGCGGCCGCGTAGTTTGCATTTCCCGCCTGGCTCGCCGTGATCGAACAACTCCCCGCAGCGACGGCGATCGCGGACGTTCCACTCACCGAGCAAACTGCGGGAGTTGTCGAAGCGAGACTCACGGGGAGCCCGGAACTGGCCGTTGCCGCGAGTATAACCGGCGCAACCCCCGCCATGACATTGCCCGGGGGCGCGAAGATGATCGTCTGACTCACCGGAGCTGGCGGTGCGCTCGGCGCAGCCGGTGCAGTTACCGGGGAAGGCGAACCTGTGGATGCGCCGAGCACCATCAGATATGTGTCGGCGTATTCGCTGGAATCGCCGGAGATAGCGGATAAATCGAAGTTGCTTGCGTAGAGCAGTCGCGTGCCGTCGCGGCTGGTAGACAACTTGGGCTCCCAGTTATAGTTGCCCGTCGGAACGCTGCGATGATGCGCCCAGCGGGTGACGCCGGACCCGTCCAGTTTCACCTGCAGGATCTCATCGGTGTACGCAACCCAGCCCGCGGTACCCGGCTCAGGATTCGCCGGCGCCTCGGTATCGACAAAAACCGTACCGTTCCCGTCCGGCGCGGAAATATGCACCGCGAGACTCCAGTCGAGTTGCGCCAGACACGTTTGCGCGCCGTCGGCCAGGCGGATCTTCACAATTCCGTTATTGCAATTGGCGATCGGCTGCGGATCGTCCGAGTTCGTCCAGATCAAAACCTCGTCTCCATTGGTATCGACCGTAACGTCCTTGTGTCCGTCTGCATGGCCCGCCTGGCGCAGGAAATTCATATTGATATCGAATAATTCCTGGCCTGTATTGCGCGTGGTCCCGGCAGTGTACCAGCTCACGATCACATTGTTCTGGGGCGTGATGTACATGCTGTCGAAAGGCGTGGGTCCGGCGGGTGTGCTGCCGACGTCAAATACCGTGAACTTCTTGTCGATGCTGATCTGGTAGACGAAGATGAATTCGTTGTCGCCGCAGTAAACCAAATGATCGCCGTCGAAGGAGATATCCATCTCCCCGTTGCCGCTGATCGAGGAATATTCGCTGAAGGTATGCAAAACGGCGATGTTGCCTGTGCTGATGTTATAGCTCTTGATTTGATTTCCGCTGTGGTAGTACAGCGTCACAAGGTCTTTCCGGGACCAGCGCGGCTCGCTCGAAGCATTGATCTCAAAGGGCAGATCTCCCAGATAGGTCCCGGTGCCGTCATACAATCCGAAGTAACTCAGATGAACCAGAATGAATCTCGAGTTGTCGTTGTTGAATGCGCTCATGGTTGCGTATTCGTTCTCAATCCATGGCAGGTAGCCGCCGCTGGCATTGTTCGTCATCGACAGGGCATGGGACACACGCTTAACGGTAGAGCCGAAGACCGGATCGAGGTACGTCGCTCCTGCGTTCGGCGGCGTCAGGGTGTCGTAGTTCGGGGGCGCTTCCACGCCTCCGGTTGTGATCTGCGAAAAAGCTGAACCTGCGGACAGGATCAGCAGAGACGACAACAACAATAGCGACGTTAAACGATTTTGCATACAGCTCTCCTCGATGTCTCGGGACTGGTAATGTGCGGATGACTCAGGACGCGCTGCGTCGTGAGGTTTGGCCGAAGCCTGTCGATAGCGCGCAGGCTGTTGGCAGAAGTTGAGCGATCAACTTCTCCGGGTCCAGGCATGCGTCGGCTCCGAACCGGCGGGCACTGTTAACGAAATTGCCGACAGGACACAACAGAATCAATCTGGACGAAGGACACGCTCGCTTGATGGCGCGCACCGTCAATCCCACCTCGGTGGTGACAGGCTTGGCCCCGGCGACGATCAGTTTGGGAAATAGCCGCTCCGCCTGCGGCGCCAAACCTTTCAGATCTCTCGAACTGCCCACAACCTCAAAATCCCGTCTCCCCGCCAGGATGTGCTTGACGATTCGGGAAAGTGCGGGAGAACCGACTACCAGAACGCTCACCTTTGGCACTTCAGCGCACGAGTCGGGAAATGCCTGCCCCGAATCCCATGGAAATCTTCACTACCGAAGAACTCGCCGACTCCATCGGATTACTGGGAAAGGTCACAAGTCGAGTATGCAGTGAGACGGCCTGAGAAGTAATCGGGCGACCTCCCTGGGGTAATGGGTGTTGCACCCTGGGGTGTGCGATCACGGCATGTCCTGACATCCGGCGATTCTGTTCAGGAGCCGCAAGGCAATGAAACTAAGGCGCCGATGCCGGCAGCAGGCATAGGCTCCCAATGTCAATACCGATTGTGAGATCCGGCCTGTGAAGCGGAGGCGGCTCTGGATTGTCTCTTTCACGTCTTTCCCCTGAAAGGATGTCGCTTTCTCGGCAGGAAAGAGGATTTTTGCGCCGGCGCTGACATCAATGGGCTTAAACGTGCTGACCTGTTCGAGACCGCTTCAATCATGCATAAGTTCCGTATACTCCCATTCCGCGGGATCGCATCTCGGGACCAGTGGTCGGGGATCTCGAATGCGATGCTCCCATGATGGTGTGCAGCGTTGTCGGTGCACGACCGAACTTCATGAAAATGGCGCCCGTGGTGTTGGAACTCAAACGGCGCGGCCTGTCGCAGCGCTTGATACATACCGGTCAGCACTACGACGCGGCTATGTCGACGGTGTTCTTTGAAGAGTTGGGAATGCCGGAGCCAGATGTCTACCTGGGCGTGGGTTCTGGCTCGCATGCGCAGCAAACAGCTCGCGTAATGCTGGCCATCGAAGAGGAATGCCTCCGGCACAAGCCTTCCATGCTGTTGGTCGCGGGCGATGTGAATTCGACCGTTGCCAGCGCCATGGCAGCCGCCAAGTTGAATATTCCTGTCGCCCATATCGAGGCTGGCTTGCGAAGCTTCGACCGGACAATGCCGGAAGAGTTGAACCGGATTGTCACCGATCATTTGTCAGACCTGCTCTTTACTACCGAGGAGAGCGGAAATCGCAATCTGAGACGGGAAGGAATCGGTGACCGGAAGATTCGCTTTGTCGGTAATTGCATGGTCGACTCTGTGCGCAGTCACGAAGAGGAAGCGGTTCGGCGGCGGCCCTGGGCGAAGCTGGGAGTGGAGGAAGGCGCCTACGCCTTGCTGACGCTGCATCGCCCCTCGAACGTCGATGACGAAGCACGTCTGGAAGAGCTTCTGAACCTGGCGGTGCGGATTGCCCGGCGAATCCCCGTTCTTTTCCCTGTCCACCCCCGGACTCGCGAAAAAATTGCGGGACGAAATGGTCTCTTGCCGCAGTCGGTCCTGCTGCTGGATCCTCTCCCTTACCTGACCTTCCTTGGCCTCATGGCCCGATCCGGAGTTGTTCTGACCGATTCCGGTGGCATCCAGGAAGAGACAACAGCGCTCGGTGTGCCCTGCCTGACACTCCGTGTCAATACGGAACGACCAGCCACTGTCGAGCAGGGAACCAACGAGATCGTAGGCGAGAAACTGGAGTGCGTCGACGGAATGATCGACTCAATTCTCGCGGGAAAATGGAAACGCGGCGGCTGCCCGCCACTTTGGGATGGGCATGCGGCATCCAGAGTCATAGATGGGATCGAAGAGTACTTTCGCAGTTCCGCCTGCTCGTCCGCCTGCTCGTAAAGGACTGCCGCTCGAATGCGTGACATCGGCCCTGGCGGCTGAACGCCAGACCACACCAACGAAGTCTTCCCACCTTGATTTGACCGGAGGATCGGACACGGCGATCGCGTTCCGCACCCACTCGACGCACGGCGTCCTCACATTTCGGTCACCGGCGTTCACCTTGGTGCGTGTTATGGGCCCGCGGTTGACCGTCCACGGTCGCGTGACCGGCAGAGGTCGGTATCGCTGCGGAATGTCCGCGTAAAGTATCGGCGGTACGACTCCTCCCGCTCCGCAAGTCCAGTGATGTGAGTCGGGTAGAAGTTGCGAGAGAGCCTTGGGCCATCCGCGTGCCCTTGTGAAGCCGTCTGGCAGTGTTAGCGAGTGATGGCGTTATGCGAACCACTCGCTGATACGGCCAACAATCGGGGAGTAACGAAACATGATCGCCAAATGTCTTTATAGGGCTGCCTCAATAACAGCGGCCGCCATATTCCTTATCGTCGCGAGAGCAAGCGCTTCAACTGTTATATTCAACCCGAACGCAGCAGGTATGGAGTTCGTCGGCATCAACAGCGGAACCCCCGGCAGCGTTTTCGGAGAGGCCATCGGGGGACCTGCGGCCAGGTCGACCAACTTCGTCGCCCCTTCCGGTTTCGGGGATACGATGGTTCTGGGCGCCACCACCTCCCTCACACCACCGCCGGCAAAATGGCCATTGTCGTTGATCGGCGGCGGTCTGGTCGCTCTCGGTTTAGTTGGGCGCAAGAATAGGAAAAAGCGTGCGCTGTCAGTAGTTGTTTCCGGCGAGGATCGTGGAACGCTGCCACTAACCCCGGAGCAGCTCTCGCTCGGGACTGCGCTTGTTGTACGGTAGGTCGCCGAAGCGGGGCCGAAGCAAATAAAGTAGGTTCGGTTTGACGACTCTCGTGGTCGGCCCCAAAGTCCCCCGAGCATCCTGAAATGCGAGCCCGTGGGGCTGGACGTCAGACAACAAAACTACAATGGAATTAATAGAGCCTCCACTTTAAATGGTGGCCAGAGAGGGACTTGAACCCCCGACGCCAGCCTTTTCAGGGCTGCGCTCTACCAACTGAGCTATCTGGCCACTTTGGGTGGAAAGGACTTCCCGGCAAGGAAAACCTATTATAACAACCCCTCTACGCGGGCTGTAATTTTTCCAGTTCTTCCGCCGTTGCCTTCTCCACGTCCGCGTGCAGGCTGTTGCCATGCGCATCCATCGTGACGATCGCCGGAAAATTATTCACGCGCAGATGCCACATCGCCTCAGGCACGCCGAAATCGAGCAAATGTACATCCTCCACCGATTGCACAGTCCGCGCATAATACTGCGCCGCCCCGCCGATCCCGTTGAGATAAACCGCGCCGCATTCCTTCAGCGCCGCCAGCGTCTTCGCGCCCATACCACCCTTGCCCATCACCGCGCGAACTCCATAACGCCGGATCACGTCCGCCTGATACGGTTCCTCGCGGATACTCGTCGTCGGTCCAGCCGCCTTCACCTGCCACTTGCCGTTTTCCTGCAACATCACCGGCCCGCAATGGTAAAGCACCGCGCCATTCAGATCCACCGGCGGCGGATTCTTCATCAGATGCGCATGCACCGCGTCGCGCCCCGTATACATGTCGCCTTTGATCAGCACGACATCGCCAACCTTCAACGCCCGCACCGTCGCTTCACTCAGCGGCGCTTCCAGCACAATCTCGCGCCCGGTCAGCGGTAAGCCTTCGCCCTTCGCCATTTTTTCGACCGGCCGCGACGGGTCGCGATACAGCCACTGCGTGATCGCGCCGTCTTTCGCATCGAGCCTCACGCCGAGACGCCGGAACGCCCAGCACTCATACGCAACCGAGACGAAGAAACTTGCCGGCAGACGGTTGGCCGCCGCGATCTTGCATCCAATCAGCGACACACGCCCGCCGAAGCCCATCGCGCCCACGCCGAGCTCGTTCGCTTCGCGCATGATCCGCGCCTCAAGCTCCGCGAGCCGCGGGTCGCCGTTCGTATCGTCGAGCGTGCGGAATAGCTGACCCTTGGCGAGTTCATAACCATGCGCGCGATCGCTGCCGATGCAAACGCCGAGCGCGCCCGGTGCGCAACCCTGCCCCTGCGCCTGCCAGACAGCGTGCAGCAGACATTTGCGCACGCCTTCCAGATTGCGATCCGCGCGACCCAGATTTTCCAGAGTCGCCGGCAGCGAATACTGAATATTCTTGTTCTCGCAGCCACCGCCTTTCAGGACGAGCTTCACCTCGATCTCATCGTGCTCCCATTGCTCGAAGTGGATGACCGGAGTGCCGGGTCCCAGATTGTCGCCGCTGTTATGCCCGGTGATCGAATCGACGGAATTCGGACGCAGTTTGCCGCGCTTCGTGGCCTCGGCAACCGCAGCCCGAATGACCTTACGAATTTCCATCTGGTTCACGCCGAGCGGAGTGTGAACGTAGAACGTCGGCATGCCAGTATCCTGGCAAATCGCGCCGGAATCTTCGGCGGCCATATCGACATTCGAAAGAATAATATTCAGCGCCTGCGAGGCCTGCGTCGAAGGCTTTTCGGCGATATTCGCGGCGGCCATGGCGGCACGCACATCGGGCGGAAGGTTAGTAGATGTCTGGGTAATCAGCTCGACCAGGCTGTTGTGGAGGAATTGCACGCTTCATTATCGCGCGGAGGATTCAGTCGAGTTTCTCGGGCTTCAGCTCGATGTTAGTTTCGCCCGCCTGCTTCTTCTCCCAGTACTTCCGCACCCAGGCTTCCCAGCTCTTGCCCGCGGCAGTGTCGCGTCCGGTAAATGCCAGCCCTGCGATGTCGGAATACGCGATGCTGGTCTTTTGGGGATTGTTCTTCGGGAACAATCGCACACAGGAATCGGCGAGACTCGCGCCGGTGCGGCGATCGAAGATATAGCCCTCAATAGCGCTGCCGTTTTTCAGAGTAATCGTAACATCGCCGCGATAGTCGAAAGCTTTTTCGAGCGCATCGCGCAGTTCTTCTTCGCTCGCGTTCTGAAACGCCTGGCCCTGCAGGTTCTGGTGCTCAAAACCCGGAACGACTTCAAGCTCTTCGACGTTGACCGTGCTCAAACCCCGACCTCTTCGCCCGCGTCCTGTTTCACGGTCAATTGCACCAGCCCCGCCTGCGCATGCACGGACTTCACCGGCTCATCCAGCATCTTCAACGCTTCGGCGTCCGGATAGCGATGGAAAAGCGTAGCCTTCGCGGTATCGAAAAAGCCCCGCAGCGTCGTGAAATTATCGTGAACCGCCGACGCTTCGTAGCCGCTGTGTACCATGCAGTTCGCGCATTTCGGATTGCCCGATTCCGTGCCGTAGCGTTCCCAGTTGGTCGCTTCCATCAGCTCCGCGAACGTATCCGCGTAGCCATCCTGCAGCAGGTAGCAGGGCTTTTGCCAGCCGAACAGATTGAAAGTCGGCATGCCCCACGGCGTGCATTTGTAATGACGCTTGCCCATCAGGAATTCCAGAAACAGGGGCGACATGTTGAACTTCCACTCGGGGTTACGATTTGAAAGCAGCGCGCGAAATAAGCGGCGCGTTCTCCCGCGACCCAGAAAATGCTGCTGGTCGGGCGCTTTATCGTACGAGTAGCCGGGCGAGAGCATCATGCCCTCCACGCCGAGCGCCATCATTTCGTCGAAGAATTTGCGGACGTGATTCGGATCGAAGCCATCGAACAGCGTAGTGTTGGTGGTCACGCGAAAGCCGCGTTTCACCGCCTCGCGGACACCATCCACCGCGAGTTCATAGCCGCCTTCTTTGCAGACCGAGAAATCGTGCTCGTCCTTCTGGCCATCCAGATGAACGGAAAAACTCAGATACTTGCTGGGCTTGAAAAGATCGATCTTCTCGCGCAGCAGCAGCGCATTGGTGCAGAGATAAATGTACTTCTTCCGCGCCACCAGCCCTTCCACAATCTTGTGGATCTCCGGATGCATCAGCGGCTCTCCGCCGGGAATCGAAACCATCGGCGCGCCGCATTCATCCACCGCGCGGAAACATTCCTCCGGCGAAAGATTCATTTTGAGGACGTGGGCCGGATACTGAATCTTGCCGCAGCCGGCGCAGGCCAGATTGCAGCGAAACAGCGGTTCCAGCATCATGACAAGGGGATACCGGTCGCGCCCGGCAAGCTTCTGCCGCAGCACGTAGCTGGCAACTGTCCACATCTGAGAGACGGGAATACCCATCCGATACGCTCCCCTTTCCATAGCTCCGTAGAATCGAAGCTTCTCTTATTCTACTAGCCTCTGCCTTTTGTGGGGCAGGCGGTTCCGCCTGCCAGTCGGCTTTTAGCCGACCTTCCACTTTCATGTCGCGGCGTGCGCCCGGAAAGTGGAAACCGGTTTAACCGAACCTCCTGGGACGCGCGGCGAAAGCCGCGCCTTTCGTGGACCGACAGGACCGCAACGGTCGATTGATTGCGACCTCCGTTTTTACCTCGCGCATCCCATCTCAATCCCGCGGGCAGCGATCGGGCCGTACCGCGCTATATTCGGAAACGATGAAGCTTGCAATTCTGAGCCTCCTGTCGTGCCTGTGCCTCTTCGCGCAGCAAGCCAGCCTTGAGGGCATCACGATGGACGCCGGCGCCCAAACGCCTCTGGCCGGTGTGCACGTTTCCCTGATCTCCATGGGAGTGGGAACGAATCTGCCGGAACCCGACGACGCATACGGCGCCATCAGCGACACCGCCGGGCACTATTCCATCGGCAACATCCGGCCCGGCACCTACATCCTCAAACCAACGCACGCCGGCTTCGTTTACATCCGCGAGTCCGATATCAGCGCAACCCCCGCCATCACTCTGAAGCCGGGCGAACAAAAATCCGGCTACCGGATCGTCATGACTCCCGAAATCACCATCACGGGGCGCGTGGTGGATGAGTTCGGCGACCCCGTCCAGGGCGTCGACGTCCGCGCCGTTTCCGCGTCTGAAATCCAACCTTACGGCCTGTGGGCGATGCACGACGATACCGACGACCGTGGCGAATATCGCATCGTTGGCATGCCCGGAAAGTACTATGTCGAGGCCTCCGTGCATCCTCTCGAAACCAGCGGCGCACCCGAAATCCGGACCGACGGCAGCTTGACCACGGCCTATGCCGCTACGTATTATCCCGGCGCACTGGCGAAAGAGCGCGCGAAGATAGTGGAAGCCGCGGCCGCGCAGGAACTGGCGGGCATCGATATCCACGTCGCGCACCGGAAGAGCCTGAAGATCAGCGGGACTGTCACGGGCATTCACGAAGGCGATACGGGAACAGCGCGCGCTGAGACGGGAGCTGCGCGCGCCACCGTGACCATCCGCCTCTCCGCAAATGGCGCCGAAGCCGCAGACACTACCGTCGCGGCTTCGGATGGAAGCTTCGCCTTCGGCGGGCTTGCGCCGAGTGAGTACTCGCTGGAGGCCACGTACCCTTCAGCCGTTTCCGGCGAATCGCTCCGCAGTCCGATCGTCAAAGCCACCGTCGAAACCGACGACGCCACAGTCACGCTGTCTCTCACCGCCGGAGAAAAGATGCCTGGCACGCTGCAGACGGAAAACAACGCCCCTCACGGAGGCGACCGCGAACACCTGACCGTCCGCCTGGCTCCGGTGGATCCTCACGGCGCGACGACAAACGGAGGCGAGGTCGCCGACAACGGATCTTTCGTGATCGACAGAATCATCCCCGGCATATTTCAGCCGGTAGTAGACCCGCTGCCGGAAAATGCCTACATCAAAAGCCTGTCTGTGGGCGGCGTCGAAATGCAGGGCGGAGAACTCGATCTTTCGAACCGCGTGAACGGAGCCACCATGAAGATCGTGGTGAGCCGCAATGGCGGGCAGGTAACCGGCGTCATTACAAATAAGGAAGGCCAGCCGTTGACGGGCCGCCATCTCTTCGTCGTTCTCGCCGCGGACCCGGCTTCGTTCGCGACATGGCGAAACGTAGAGGCTTCGGATTCCGCCTTCGTGATTCACGGCATTCGCCCCGGAAAGTATAGGCTGTTTGCTGTCGATCCCATGCTGTTCGGCGGCCTGCAAAGTTACGAACCGCTGAAAGCAATCGCCGCGAGAGCCCAGGAAATCGAAATCAAAGAAGGCGACCGTCTGACAAAAGATCTGCGCGCGGATGGAAAGGATAACGCCGGTGCGAAGTAAGCTGCGAAGCAACAAGATCGCGCTCTGTTTCCTCTGCGCCGCGGCGGCATTCGCGCAGACGCCGGCTGGCAAGACTGCCAGTGTCTCCGGCACTGTTGTCAATTCCGTCACCGGAACGCCGCTGCCGCGCGTGCATGTGATTCTTGGTCTGGACGCGGAAGGTGACCGAACCTACGGCGCGTTGACAACCTCCGATGGCAAATTTTCGATCACCGGTCTCGTGCCCGGCTCCTACGCGGTCACCCTGGACCGCATAGGCTTCTCGATGCCAACCGGCCCCGATGCGCCGGACGATCTTGTCCTGAAGCCGGACGATAAAAAAGACGACCTTCGCTGGAAACTGGAGCCGGTGGGCGCGATCACCGGACGCGTGACAAATGCCGACGGTGAGCCTGTGGAGGGCGTCGATGTGGAGGTCGAGAGCGCGGCAGGCAGCAGTAGCGATCTCGGCGGAACCACCGACGCGAAAGGGCGTTTCCGCGTCGGTGGTCTTGCGCCGGGACGCTATCGCGTGAAGGCTTCTCCTGAGAATCCGTACACGCCTGCGGAGTTGCGCACCGATGGCACGGTCGATGTCGAGGATGCGCCCACTTACTATCCGGGTTCTTCGACTTTCCGGCAGGGCGCGCGCGTTGCGGTGACGTCCGGTGGTGAAACCGGCGGAGTGGATATTCAACTGGCGCGTGTTCCGATTGTCGCGGTCAGCGGCAAGGTGGAAGGCGCACCGCCGGGCAGTGTCAACGCCCAGCTTTGGATCGCGCAACAGGGTGGCAATGGCCGCAGCGCGGCGGGCATCAAGCCGGATGGAACCTTCCGGCTTTGGCGATTATATCCGGGGAAGTATGAGGTCAGCGCCATGTGGCAGGCGCCTGGCGGCCAGCATCTCGAAAGCGCGGCCGCCGAATTCGAGGTCGCGGGATCCAACATCGACAAGCTCAGTCTTCGGTTGATTCCTCTCTCGAATATCGCGGGTCACGTTGAATTTCAGGATGAGGGCGCGAAACCGGCGTCCAACGTGCCGGCGAGGCTGGCGGTATTGAATACGGGGACACGGGGAGGTTCAACGCTGGTGAATGTTGCCGCGGATGGATCGTTCCAGTTGACGCAGTTGCGCGCGGGGCGGTATCGGATGATCCCGTCATGGGGCGGTGTTTACGTCGCATCCATGCAGTTGGGGTTGACGTCAATGGATGGATCCTTGCTCGATTTGGCGACTGGCGCGGCAGGCGCTCAGCTATCGGTGCGTGTGAGCGCCGCGACAGCCACGGTCTCGGGTAATGTGGATGCGGGTGCCCGGGTCGCGCTGGTGTACGACGGCGAGGCGGGCGGTATACCCGCAAGATTCGTGACAGCGGGCGCGGGCGGAACGTATTCGTTCGACAGTGTCGCGCCAGGAAAATACAAACTCGTCGCGGTGCAGGACGCCGACAGCGATTACCTGGCGGAGAGCGGCCGGTTCGACGATTACGAAGACCAGATGGAAAGCATCGAGCTCCACCCCGGCGAAAAGCTATCCCACGACCTCAAGCGCCGCTAAATCCGGGTTTATTTGTGGTTTGGTAGTCGTTCTGTGTGGGGCAGGCGGTTCCGCCTGCCCTGGTGCGAGGCGAAGCTGAGCCGCCGGCATCGATCCCTGTCAAGCTCTGTTCGCCGCCTCCCCAAACAAAAATCTGTAAGGTTACCGCCCGCACAGCGACTACCTTAAATGTGAGCATGAGTCCCGACGAATACTACCGGCAGATCGCTCATGATTACGGCGCGGCTCTCGAACGCCTGGCCTATGCCTACGAGGCCGACGCAGATCGCCGGCGCGACCTTGTCCAGGAGATTCACATGGCGCTATGGCGGAGCTTCGCGAAGTTCGATTCGCGCTGTTCGCTGCGAACGTGGGTTTATCGCGTGGCGCACAACGTCGCAACCTCACAAGTCATCCGGCAAAGCCGCAGAAACGCCCCGACTTTCGTCCCGCTGGAAGAAGCCGAGACGGAAGCCGCGCATGAAGACGTTCACATATCGGCGAATCGCGAGCAGGCGCGCGCGCGTCTCCTGACACTGATTCGCCGTCTGGAGCCGCTCGACCGCCAGTTGATGCTCGCATATCTCGAAGGGATGGACGCCGAAGCGATGAGCGAAATTACCGGTCTTTCCGCAGCGAACGTCTGGACGAAAATTCATCGGATCAAAAATATGCTGACTCGCCAATTCCACGCAGGAGGACATCATGCCAGGTGACTATTTGCCGGACGACTTAAAAAATCTCTGGCAGGAACTGGAAACGAAGCCGGTACAACTCTCGCCGGAGCGGGTCAGAAGAGAGAGAGAGATGCTCGGTAAGGGGATTCGCCGGAGATCCATCCTGGGAATCGGCGTTTGTTTGTTCCTGATGGCTGCCTGGACGTTTTTCTTTTTCATTTTCCCGAATGTGCTGCAGCGTATCGGGTCTATCCTCACGGTGGCGGGCGTCGGATACATGGCTCTTCAATTGCGAATGTGTCGGGCGCGAACCGCGATTGACACCGGCGAGACCGATTGCGCGACCTTTTACCGCGACGAACTGGCGCGCCAGCGCGACTTCCACCGGGGCAAGTGGCTCTGGTCCCGGTTACTGACTTTTATGCCAGGTCCGATGATCTGGATTTTGGGCTTTGCTCAGGCTTTCCCCAGACTCGCTACCGGCATCCATCTGGAACTTGAGGCCTTCCTGGTTCTGCCCATCGTTGCCGTACTTCTGAATCTCAGGCTGGCGCGAAAATACCAGCGCCGCATCGACGCCCTGGACCAATCGCAGAGAAACGGATAATATTTCCGGCGTCCCCCTTGACGAACCCGCGCAAAGTGTGTAAGTGTATTAACTGACTAGTACACTTAATGATTCTGCGCCTGAACCAGTCGTCCGGCATGCCGCTCTATCTCCAGCTCATCGAGCAGGTGAAGCACGCCGTCGAAACGGGCGCGCTGCGTCCCGGCGATCAGCTTCCCACAATCCGGAAGCTCGCCGAAGATCTGGTGATGAATCCCAATACAGTGGCGCGGGCGTATCGCGAACTGGAGCACGAGGGAACCATCGAACTGCGCCACGGGTCGGGCGCGTTCATCAATGAGTCGGTAACATCGAAAACCAAAGTGATGAGGAAAGCGCAGGCGGTGGTGCAATCGGCAATCGAACGGCTCACCGGCTCAGGCCTGACCGGGGATGAAATTCGCAGGCTGGTGGAAAACGAATTGGCAGTATTGCGGGACGGGAAAAAGTTGCACGGAGTGGATCATGAATGATTTTGCGATTGAAGCGAGCGCGCTGAAAAGATCTTTTGGAGGCCGGCCCGCGCTCGATGGCCTCGACCTGCGGGTGCCCGCGGGAAGTATTTTCGGCTTTCTCGGCCGCAACGGGGCAGGGAAAACGACCACCATCAAAATACTGATGGGAATGCTGAAGGCCGACAGCGGCGCGGCCCGTATCTTCGGCGTGGACGCCGGCGATCCCGCCCGTAATGTGGAAGCGCGACGCCGCATCGGTTTCGTGACGGAAGACAAAGAGCTCTATCCGTACATGACCGTCGACCAGGTCATCCGCTTCACAAGGCCGTTTTTCCCCAAGTGGCGCGACGATCTGGAACGCCGCTATCTGAAAATGTTCGATCTTCCCCCGGGCAAAAAAATCAGCGATCTTTCAAAAGGCATGCGCTCGAAATTGATGCTCCTGCTTGCCATCTGCCACAGCGCGGAACTGCTGATTCTCGACGAGCCTACCGATGGTCTGGACCCGGCTGCTATTGAGGACGTGCTGCGCGAACTGGTGGCCATTGCGGCATCGCAGGGGACGACGATGTTCTTTTCGTCGCATCAGTTGACCGAGGTCGAGCAAATTGCCGACAACATCTGCATCATCGACAAAGGCCGCTCGATTGTGGCGGGCGTGCTCGACGATCTGAAAGCGCAGTATCAACGGTTTCGGATTGTGCTCGAAAACGATCTGCCCGCCGGTATCCGGTGGGTGGATGGTGTCGAGAACGTCAGGCAGGAGGGCCGGACCATCTCCCTTCTGGCCAGCAGAAATGCGGATGCTGTCGCGGCCCAGATCGGATCGTTGTCGGGTGCCACGATGGAGCGGTTTCCGGTTGGCCTGAAGGAAATCTTCCTGGAACATGTAAGGAGCGATGAAAATGCTTTGGTATAAAGCCTGGCGGGAAATAAGGTGGCGCGGGCTGATCCCACTCGCAGTCATTATTTATGCTTTGGTGCAGATTCCTCTCGCCGTCAGAGCGAACCCGCACCAATCGGCGCGCGGGCCGCTGACCGTCCTGCCGATATTCTGGCTGGTGGTTCCCGTAATGATGGGAGGCTCTGGAGTGAAAACGGAGCCCGTATTTCAGCCGATCAAGGGCATGGAAGGATCCATGTACTTCACCCTGGCGCTTCCCGTCAGCCGGTTCCGGTTGCTTGCGGTACGGGCCGGATTCGGAATGCTGGTGACGGCCGCGATTCTCCTGCCATGCGCCTTCGCCGCGGGCATGTTGCCGCAACTCAGTGGATATGCGGGGCCCGAGAACGGTTTGAGGTACGCCGCGACGGTTTTGCTCTGCTCATCCGGGTTCTTCGGTCTATCGACGTTGCTTTCGACTGTCCTGGATCAGATTTGGCAGGTTTGGGGAGGCATGGCGGCAATTTTTCTTTCGCAGTGGCTCGTCGCTACGGCGGGGTTGCCGAAAGCGTTCAACGTCTTTCAGGCAATGGGAAATGCTTCGCCGCTGGTTGCGCCATCGCTCCCGTGGGACACCATATGCGTTTCGCTCGGCCTCGGGGCAGCGTTCTTTCTTGCGGCTTTGAAAGTGGTTCAGATGCGGGAGTATTAACAGGGCTAAGGAGCAACGAAAATGCTTTGGTACAAAATCTGGCTGGAAACACGATGGCGAATGATGTTGCCGTTCGACATGATTCTTTTCGCCGTATTTACAGGTCACAATAAGGGTCAGTTACAGGTCGGCCATGCCTCCCCGGGTCATCCCTCCGTCCTGAATTTTCTGCCGTTCTTCTGGATGATCGCTCCGTTAATGCTCGCGGGCTCGGGCGTCAATACCGAGGCGCCGTTTCGCGCCCTGAAAGGTCTCCACGGCTCCACATTCTTCACGCTCGGGCTGCCCGTTAGCCGTTTCAGGCTGTTCGCGACCAGGGTCGGATTCGGGATGCTGGGAACGGCCGGGCTTATCGCGATTGCATGCTGTCTCGCGGGCATCCTGTTTCCCGAAATCAGGGCGCAAACGACCCTCGGCGATGTGCTCAGATATGCCGTGACAGTCCTGCTGTGTAGCACCGCGATCTTCGGCCTATCCACCTTGTTCGCGACGTTTCTCGACCAGCAATTGCAGGTCATGGCCTCCATGGCCTCGATATTTCTTTTGGGGTGGCTTTTCATCCACACGAATGCGCCCGGATCTTTCAATGTTTTTCGGGCGCTCGCGGATGGCTCGCCGCTGGTCACACACGTGATCCCGTGGCCCGCCATATTCGTTTGTCTGGGCGTCGGAGCCGTGTCTTTACTTGCTGCCTGGACGGTGCTTCAGACGCGGGAGTATTAACAGGTACCGAACAAATGTAGTTCATGCTGCGTAACAATAAAGGAATCAGGAATAAATGCAAACACTTTTCAAAACACTGACAGTCGGCCTCGCTTTAACCGCCATCGCGGCGTTCGCGCAAACCAGGCCAACGTTCGAAGTTGCTACCGTGAAGCCCGCCGCGCCGCTCGATGTGGCGAAGATACAGGCGGCCCTGCAGGCCGGCGGAAAGATGCCCGTTGGCGTCAATATCGGGACGAGCCAGGCGGAGTACATCTACGTAGACCTGAAAGCTCTGATCGCGCGCGCCTACTCGGTGAAGCCTTATCAGATTACAGGTCCCGACTGGCTGGGCACCACTCGTTTCGACATCATTGCCAAAATGCCTGCGGGCGCCACGAAAGACGATGAGCCCAAAATGCTGCAATCGCTTCTCGAAGACCGCTTTAAGCTCACGACGCATCGCACCAGCGGCGAACATCCCGTTCTCGCGCTCGTCGTCGGCAAGGGTGGAGTCAAGATGAAGGAGTCTACCGAAGTCCCGGTCGCTATCGACGAGAATGCTCCGCTCCAGCCCGGCGAGATCAAGACGGAAGGCCCCGATGGCCCGGTCCGCATCAAGGTCGACATGAAGACCGGCAGCTCGGTGGTTGATCTTGGCGTCAAGGGCAAAATGAGTCAGAAGATGAACCCGACCACTCAGACGATGCACATAGATTTCAGCATGACCACCATGAGCGGCTTTGCCGACATGCTGACGCAGATATTCACTCAACTGGGCGGCACAGCCGGCCGCCAGATCGTGGATATGACAGATCTGAAAGGCCACTACGAAGCTTCTCTGGATCTTTCATTGGCGGACATCATCGCCATGGCGAGGAACGCCGGAGTGGATGTTCCCGGCGCCGGTGGGCAAGGACCAGCCAATCCGGCGCCTGCCGTCGCCTCCGCGCCCGATCCCGGTGGCAGCGGGCTGACAGTAGGCGAAGCCGTGCAGTCCCTCGGGCTCAAGCTGGAATCGCGCAAGGCCGTGGTCGATCAGTTCGTCGTCGACCACATAGAAAAAGCCCCAACCGACAACTAGACCCAATGCGCAGGCAGCAAGCCAGACAATGGTGGCAACACGCTTTCAGCTTGTTGTGCCGGGCGAAGTCGGCCTCGTGGCGCTCGCCGCGTCCTGACAGTTACCACAAATCAGACGTGCGGACCTTTCGCCTGCGGCTCGCCGGTCTGCTGCCAGGGCACGGCCAGCGCGGTGCCGGCACTTTCCACAGCCTGCAGCAATTGAAGCAGAAGTTCCTGCTGAATCGCCAGAAACTCATCGTTCACGGCCGTAGTGATGTATGCGTTGATCTCGACATCGAGCGAGTATGTACCGAGGCCGACAAAGCGCACGGGGATTTCCCCCGACTCAACTTTGGGCTGCTTCGCGAGGATGTCGCGAGCGGAGGTCAGGATCTGCGCCAGCTGTTCGGACGTTGTATCGCGGCGCAGATTAAGCGTCGGATGAAATAGTATTTTGTCGCGCGCGGATATATTTTCGAGCGCCATGGATGAGAACTGACCGTTCGGCACGCTGATGACGGTGCGGTCCGCGGTACGCAGCCGCGTGGATCGCAAACCGATGTGGATCACGGTTCCGGTCTGAGTGCCGAAGCGGCAATCGTCTCCCACCAGGACCGGGCGATCGCCGATGACCGAGATGCCGCCGAACAGGTTCTCGATGGTCTTCTGGGCCGCGAGCGCCACCGCGATACCGCCGACGCCGAGGCCGGCGAGAATCGTCGAGATGCCGTAGCCCCACGCGCGGACCACGCTCAGCAAAGCGATCAGGTAGAGAGCGAGCTTGAACATCTGGAGACCCAGAGGGAGCACGGAATAGCTGACGGCCTGGACACGCGGATCGAGATGCGAATGCCAGCGCTTGGCGGCCACTTCAATCAGCACCGCGGCGGCCCAGGCTAACGAGAGAGAGAAGGCGAGGCCCGCCGTGCGTTCGAGGAACAGGCGCGGCAACGCCGAGGGAGGGGCGAATTCCAGCGCGGCGCGGAAGCCGGTGCTCGCCAAAAACAGGCGCACGGGACCGCGCAAAAACAGCAGATCGGCGACGGGCCGCAACACTTTCACGAACGCCCACGCGATCGCAGACGTCAGGAACCAGAGCAGGACCGCGATTATGCTCAGCGCGATCCACCGCCAGACAGGCGTATCCAGAACTTCAAGTGTCACGAACTGCTGCGGCAGTTCTTTCTCGAACGGGGTCTCCGCCAGAATCTTGTGGGCCGCTGGAATCAGGGCCACACTGGCGGCGGAAACAAGCCAGACGCGAAGGCCGGGCTTCAACTGCACCCGCTCGAGCTGGAGATCCAGCGTCCGCCCATCGACTTTGAAAGTATCGAGATGTTCAAAGGCTCCGCCGAGACCATCCGACTGATCGCCCTCAGGGTCGCGGCTCAGCGTTGCGATATCGAAACCCGTGTCATCCAGCAGGTCTTCGAGTTGCCGCGCGATATCGGGTCCGGATTTGGCGCGGTCGGCGGCAGACATGGCGCGCAGATCCAGAAAATGGCCGGCTTTGGAATAGTCATGCGCGTGGCATGCCTCGATGAACTGGACGATGGAGGCTTGGGGACTACTGCGGCCGAGAGGATCATTGACGCCCGCAGCCGGAGTCTGCGCCTGCAAAATACCTGAGAACGCGGCTATAAAAAGGGGTAACGCCAGAACTCGGGATATCACACTCCCTGTATAACAGACTTACGGATCGAATGAGCGGGAGTACGAACCAGCACCATGTCGGTTTTACGCGGGGTAACTTCCGGGTACGGGTTCTGCGACTATAGGGTGACTCCGGTCAACGCCCGCTTATGAAACTCATTTGCTTTGGACTTCTTGCCGCGTTCAGCGCGTCCGCACAACAATACGCCGTCTCAACTGTTGCCGGAAGAGCACTGCCGCCGACTCCGGCCCCGGCGTTGAGTTCGTCGATCGGCAATACGAATTCCGTCGCGAGGGACGCCGCGGGAGATATCTACTTCAGCAGCGACGAATGCGTCTTCAAAGTGGATACGAACGGAATCCTCACGCTGGTGGCCGGGAATTCGACGAGTGGCTATTCGGGCGATGGCGGACCGGCGATCAACGCGCAACTCTCCAACCCCTGGGGCGTAGCCGTAGATCAAGCTGGCAACGTGTATATTGCGGATGAACTGAATAACCGGATTCGCAGAGTGTCGCCGGCGGGGATTATCACCACGGTTGCGGGAGTTGGAACCATCGGCTTCTCCGGCGACGGCGGCTCCGCGACCGACGCCCAATTGCATTTCCCGCTGAACGTGACGGTGGATGCCTCCGGCAATCTCTACATCGCCGATTACTTTAACAACAGAGTTCGCAAGGTCTCGCCGAACGGCATCATCGTGACCGTCGGGGGTGGTGGCTCGGTCTACCCCGGCGACGGAGGTCTGGCTATAGCAGCGGCGATTGCCGGTCCCGCCGGGATGGCGGTGGATGCGTCGGGAAATATTTTCGTCGCCGATCGCGGCGGCATGCGCGTGCGGGAAATTTCGACGGGCGGCATCATATCCACGGTTGCCGGCAACGGAACCGCCGGTTACTCCGGTGATGGAGGCCTGGCGACTGCTGCCGAGATGTATCTGCCATCCGACGTGGCGGTGGACGCGGCGGGCAATCTCTACATCGCGGATTTTAACAACAATCAGATCCGTAAAGTTGCAGGCGGGATCATCAGTTCCCTGCCGGCAAGCGCTGCGCTTAACGGTCCGAGCGGCGTGGCGCTGGATGCGGGGAATCTGTATATAGCGGACAGGTTCAACAATGTCATCCGGAAGTTGTCGACCGGTGGACTCCTGACGAATGTTGCGGGAAATGGCTCTCCACATTTTTCCGGCGATGGTGGCGCGGCAACCAGCGCCTTGCTGAACAATGTTACCGGCGTGGCTGTGGACGCATTCGGTAACCTCTTCATCGCCGATTCACAGAACAGCCGGGTCCGCGAAGTGTCGACGACCGGTACGATCACGACTGTCGCGGGAGGGGGAACCAGCGAAGGTGACGGCGCTCAGGCGACGAGTGCTCGTCTGGTGACTCCCGTGGCAGTTGCTTTCGATACCGCAGGCAACCTCTATATCGCGGACAGTGGCGATCAAAGAATCCGCAAGGTCACGCCCGGCGGCATCATCAGTACGGTCGCGGGCAACGGCACTCCGGGCGTCTCCGGTGACGGCGGCCTGGCTACCGCCGCGCAGATCTACAGCCCTTCAGGCGTGGCAGTGGATGGCTCGGGCAACATATATATCGTCAGCGGGTATGGCTTCGGCGGGGGATTAAGCACCGTTGTGGGGAACTCGGTTCGCGAAGTAACTCCCAACGGAACGATCACGACGCTGATTCCGTCCGCCACCCTGAATCTTGGAGTGCTGAGCATGCCGATACCGTTCAATCCGTCGGCAATCGCCGTGGATGCGGCGGGAGATCTCTTCGTTCAGGAAGCGCCGATTTTCTCTGCCGTCACCGGACCGGCGACGAATGCCGTCCAGGTCCTGAAAATCTCCGCCTCGGGCGCTACCACGACGATCGCGCAGGCCAGCGGAGTTATGGCTGTGAACGCGGCAGGCGGGTTGTACCTGGTGCAGGCGAACACCGTGCAGGTAATCGGACCGGGCACGACAAGTACTTCTTATCCGATTGCCGGAACAGTCGCGGGTCTCGCAGCAGCGGTCAATTCCAGCAACACAATCTATGTGGCGCAGCAGTACTTGGTAGCGCAACTGCAGGCAAATGGCGGTCAGCCGGTTAACTCGCCCGTAACGGTGAGCGCGGTGGTGGATGCCGCGAGCGAGAGCGCGGGCCCGATCTCGCCCGGCAAGATTGTGGTGGTCTACGGGTTGGGTCTGGGACCCGCCCAGGGCGTTTCGAACCAACCCGGGAGTGAGGTATTCAGTACGAGCGTAACTGAAGCATTCAGCACGAGCCTGAGCGGCGCCAGTCTGACCTTCAACGGGACCGCCGCGCCGATTCTCTACGCGTCCGCCACCCAGATCACCGCCGTGGTTCCGTACGAAGTCACGGGCGCCACCGCGCAGGTGGTGGCCACGTATCAGGCGCAAATTTCGTCGGCATTTTCCGTTCCCGTGGCCGCAGCGGCGCCGAGTCTGTTTACGCGCAACCAAACCGGAGCCGGGCAGGCGGCGGCCGTCAACGACTTGGACGGAACGCTGAACACGGCGGCGAATCCGGTGAAGATCGGCGGCTACATTTCACTCTTCGCGACGGGTGAGGGGCAGACCACACCGGCGGGCGTTGACGGCCAATTGGGCGGAACAACCCCGACGCATCCGAACGGCAACGTGACGGTGACCGTCGGCGGCTTGCCTGCAACGGTGCAGTACGAGGGCGGAATATCCGGCGAGGTCGCGGGAATCATGCAGATGAATGTGCTGGTCCCGGGCGGCGTCGCGCCCGGTGGATACGTGCCGGTGGTGCTGCAATCGGGAACTGCCACGAGCAATCAGGGTACGTGGATCGCGGTCGCGGGCAACTGATCACTTCCCCCTGAACATTTTGCCTATATCGATCTTGAATGACGGCTGGCCACGGGTGCCTCCGATCTCAATCGGTATGACCGTGCCGGCCCCGTCGTGGCGGAACAGCGGATCGAGCGGTCTCAGCAGCTTACTCTTGAGTCCCGTCGTCATCTGCGAGACAGTGGCATCGAGCTTTGCCGTACCCTGGAAGTCGATCGCGCCGCTGCGCAGGCCGTAAGTTCCGCGCAGACTCACATTCGCGCCGGGCAGCGTGAACCGCAGATCGGGCAGACTCAACTGGCTGTTGCGCAGGTAAAATGCGCCCTGAAAATCAGCTGTGACGTTGGGATCGTGATTGCTCGGATCGCCCTGCGCGCGATGGCTCAGGCTGGCGATTTTTCCCTGCACGTCGGGGCTCGTGAATTTCACGCTGGCGAGACCAAACGTCCCGTCGAGTTCGAGCCTGTCGATTAACTCCGTTGGTCCGGGCGGGATTTTCACCTTTGTATCGAAACGGATCGCGCCGGTTATCGGTGGTTTCGGGTCTTTGAGCGCCAGATGCAGAAAATCATCGAGCCGCGCGCCGGCCTTCGCGTCAGTGCCCGCTTCAAGGAGGATCGTCTTGTGTGTTTCGAGCGCGCCGCGGTCGATGGAGCCCGTGACGTCGAACTCTGAGTGCCCCAGACGCGCGTGAACCGGATGGAGAACCGTATTGCCGTTCGTACCATCCACCGTGGCCTGAAAATCCGTATGCAGCGGCACCGGATGGCCGCCGATTGTGAGGGCGAAGTCGGGAGTTTCTGTGGTCCCCGTTACTTCGATCTCATCCAGATGGCCGGTGAATTTTCCGTCGGAGGATAATATTCCGGTGATGCCCTTAAACACCGAGAGGTCGGCATCGCGGAAGGTGTAGTTGCCGTTAACGGGCGTGCCGGCCGGTTCGGCGGAATTCCAGGGTCCGAACCCGCCATCCGCGTGGATCAGGCCAGGCGGCTTGGCGTTGGTTAGTTCGGCGTGATACGACATCGGCTGGCCGAGGCCGACGGTGTGCAGGGTCAGGCGCGCGATTGCGAACACGAGCGGATTTTTCGTGGGGTCATTGGGGGTGGTCTCGAGAGTGGTTCCATCGGCGATTACTTCATCGAGAACGAATGCAGCAGTTGCGGGAGTGCCTGACGAGGGCGGGTTGCCGGATGTGTCAGAACGCGGCGGAAGGTGGATCTTCAAGCCTTCCAGGCGAAGGCGGCCGATGTGTTTCGGGTTGCGAAAGAAGCTGACGAACGCCGCATCGAGGGTGAAGCGTTGCACCTGAACGATGGGCGGCGCATCGTGTCTGCCGTTGAGCCAGAGAACAAGGCGATCGCCGGTGGCATGCACCGTGGGGAAGAGAGAAATCTGCAGGTTGCCCAGTTCGACGTCGCTCCGATAGCGCGTCTTTAACGTGGAGATGAAGTAATTGCGGGCGATGGGCTGGAATCGCACGGCCAGGACGGCCGCGATTGCAGCCAGACCGAGGATGAAGCCACCTGCGGCGTAAAGCAAGATCCGAAGCCATCGCCTAGGGTTCCCCTGAGGAGCCTTCACACTTCGAGGATACCGCTGGTATCGAGCGGCGTTGTGGGATCGATCGTCATCCAGCAGATTGCTCCGGCGGCGTAGATCAAGGCCGACGCGTAGAACGTAAAATTCCAGCCGTTGCCGGTTAGCTGGAGCAGAAAGCCGGTCACGGCGGGCGCGATACTGGCTCCCAGCTGACCGAGCGTATTCATGAAGCCGGAAACCGCGCCGACGTTTTCACCGCCGATATCCATCGCCGTCGTCCAGGAGATTGGACCGCTGAACTCGGCCGCGAAGGTCGACAGGCTCATCGCGATCATGGCGAGCAGCGGGTTCGCTACCCGCGTGAATAGCAGCAGCAGGGCGGCCGCGCCGCCATAAGAGATGTAGCCCATCAGCTTGCGGGCGCGGGCTGTGCTGCCGACCTTCGTCGTCAGCGCCGAGGTTACCCACCCGGCGAACAAACTGCCCAGTCCCGCCGTGAAAAGGGGCAGACCGGCCGCGAAGGCGCCGTGACGGAGGTCAAGGCCGCGGACCCGGTAGAGATACAGCGGGAGCCATGTGATGTAGAAATAAAATCCGTAGTAGTGCGCGAACCACTGCAGGCCGAGCGCCCACACGCTGCGCGAGCCGGCGATCGCTTTCCACGTGGCCGTACTTCCGTGTGACCCGGGCTTAGCCCCTGCGACCGGCAACAGGGCAAGCTCGGCCGCATTCACCGAGGGATGCGTGCGCGGGTCATCCCTGTACCAACGCACGAAAATCAGACTCAAGGCCATCCCGGCCACACCGAGCAGCACGAAAACCTGTCTCCAGGTGAACCACGCATAGAGCGCAGCAAACAGCGCCGGCGCGATTGCAGCACCCCAGCGGGCGCAGGCCGCCTTGATCCCCTCGGCTGAATTGCGTTGACGCGGCGGCAGCCAGGTTCGGAACATGGAAGCGAGGCCGGGAAAGCAACCCGACTCGCCCGCGCCGAACAACAGCCGCGTGGTGAACATCGACGGGAAATTCCAGGCTGCGCCCGTCAGCGCGGTGAATAACGACCAGAGCAGAACCACTCTGGTGAGAAGCCTGCGCGCGCCGAAACGGTCGCAGAGCCAGCCGCTGGGCATCTCGAAGGCGGCGTAAGTGAAGCCGAACGCGGAGAAAATAAGGCCCATCCGCGCGGGCGACAGATGCATTTCGCGCGAGATGAAAGGGGCGGCCTGACTGATGGCGGCGCGGTCGAGGAAAGACAGGAACGCGATGGCCGCGCCGAAGGCTACGATGGTGCGGCGCGTATTAGTGGGCGTACCGATGGGCGTTTTTGGGGCCGCTTCCTTCAGAGCATTCACTTTAGCAGCCTCGGAATCTGGTCGACCGCGTTTCGCGTCCGGGCCGCGTTGCTCGATGCCGCCATTCACGATCAGGGCAGTGGCCGGAATTAGTTCGACTTTGGTCATTTCGTGGTGGCTGGCGGGGTAACTGCGGCCGCGCCGCGTCCTTGTTTGGGAGCTGCCGCTACTGGAACCTCCGGGGGCGGCGCGCCCAGGCCTTCGAGCAACGCGATGGTATCGGGATGATCGATGGGCAGATGCGCATTCACCATGGGGCCGTTGGCCATGTCGGTGAGGGTCTGGCCCGATTTGCTTCTGCCATCCAGCTTCGCGCCTTTTGAAACCAGGTATTTCACAACGTCGTTGTCGCCGCGATAGGCGGCTCCGTGCAGCGCCGTGTAATCGTACGAGTCCTTCGCGTTCACATCAGCGCCGGTTTCCGTTACCAGAAACTGAACGGCGGGAAGCCAGCCGTTCGGCACCGTGCGCGAGGCGTTCGCGCCCCAGCCAAGACCCGCCGCGACCATCAGCGGCGTGACGCCTTCGGCCGAAGCGATTTTCGGGTCCGCGCCGCCCGCCAGAAGAATCTTCATAGCAGTCACGTCAGTCGCCATCGCGGCGCGCCAGAAAGGCGTTGCACCTTTCTTATCCACCCACTCCTCATTGTGAGAAGTCGGGCGGAACCAGAGAGCTTTGAGCAACTGGCCATTGGGGTCGGCTTTGTGATCGAGCAGTAACTTCAGAAGTTCGAGATACGTGGTTTTCTCCTGAGCCGTGATTGGATTCGGCGCCCAGCCTACCTCCGCGTATTCGGTATCTTCGACAGCGTAGAGGGCAGCCAGGCCGTCGATGGTGGCGAGGTTGGGATCGGCTCCGTGGTCGAGAAGCCAGGCGGCGAGGTCATAGTGGCCGTTCGCAATGGCGATCACGAGTGGCGTGCTCTTATCGCCGGCGCAGGGTTCGTTCACATCAGCGCCGGCTTCGATCAGGGAGCGGGCCGCTTCCACGTAACCGTTGCGTGCGGCGAGGAGCAAGGCTGTCATGCCGCCGGTCACCGTGGCGGAAGTGGATTTTGCGCGGCCACCGCCGCCTCCGCGGCCACCGCCGCGTCCGCCTCCGCGCCCGCCCCTACCGGCAGCAGCCTGGATGGGATTTCCATCCTCATCGAAGGCCGCCCTTCCGAGCTTCACCACCGTGCTTGTCGCTGCCGGGTCGGCGCCGTGCGAGATGAGAAATTTCACTGCGTCGGCGCGGTTCCTTCCCGCCGCGAACATGAGAGGCGTCTCGCCGCGAAGCGGTTCTTTGGCGTCGATCGCAGCTCCGTGGCCGAGAAGAACTTTAATTGCATCTGTATTGCCCGATGCCGCCGCCAGCATCAGCGGAGTAGTTCCATCGGCATTCGGAACTTCCACTCCCGCGCCCGCGTCGAGCAGCGCCTGTACGATGGCAGCATCACCGTTCGTCGCCGCGAGCGCCAGCGGCGTGACACGACCTGTAATCGTGGTCGCACGCGCGTCCGCTCCGGCAGCGAGCAAGCGCTTCACGGCGATCGCATCATCGTCCGCAACCGCCTTGTGAAGCGGAGTGAGGCCATCGCCTGTTTGTCCGAATAAAATGCCGACGCTGCACAAGCCGGCGAGCAGCCAGTTCGCGCGCCTCATATTGCCAACTCCCCTGTGCTGTCGCCGATGCTCGCGATATCGTCCGCGCCGAGTTTGTGGAGCACACTGAGAAGCAGATTCGCCATTGGCGTGCCGTCGGGAGCGCGGAAATGCTGGTTGCCGCGCAATTGTCCGTTGGCTTTTCCGGCGAGGAAGATCGGCAGATGCTTGTGATCGTGAACGTTGGAATCGCCCATGGGACTGCCATAGAGCACGAGCGAGTGATCGAGCAGATTGCCGTCGCCGTCCGGCGTGTTTCTCAGCTTGTCGATGAAGTAGGCCGCTTTGCTGACGTGATACTCATTCAGCTTCGCGAACTGCGCGATGGTATCGGTATTCTCTCCGTGATGGGAGAGGCCGTGGAATGGCTGTTTCACGCCGCTTTCGGGATAAACGCGCGAGCTCACGTCGCGGCTGAGTTTGAAGCTTGAGATGCGCGTCGTGTCGGTCATGAACGCCAGGACCTGGAGATCGAACATCAGCTTCACGTGCTCTTCAAACGAATCGGGCACACCGATCGGCGCTTCCGGCAGCGCACGCTGCTGGCCGCTCGCGTTGAACTTCTCTACCTTCTGGATACGCGCTTCGATTTCGCGAACGTTGTCGAGATAGTCGTTCAGGCGGCTGCGGTCGCTGGCATCGAGATTTTTGGTGAGACGCGTGAGCTCCTGGCGGATGGTGTCGAGAATACTTCGGTCCGCCTGCCGGCGCGCCAGGCGTTCGGCGGGTGTTGCACCGTCGCCGAAGAGGCGTTCGAAGGCCACGCGGGGGTCGATTTCCATCGGCAGCGGTTGCGTCGGCGAGGCCCAGCTGATCGTATTGGCGTACACACAGCTATAGCCATAGCCGCAGGCTCCCGAGAGCGAACCAACGTCTTCAATCGCAAGCTGGATCGATGGCAGCGGGGTCTCCTGACCAGCTTTCTGTGCGTAGATCTGGTCGATGGAGGTGCCGAGATAGATGTCCGAGCCTTCGGTCATTTTCGGGTGGGCGGCCGTGAGAAAGACTGCGGAGGAGCGCGTGTGATCGGCGCCTTCTTCGCGCGGCGAGAGTGCAGAGGCGTTGTTGAGATCGGTGCCGCTGACGATCGTGAGGTAATCGCGGTACGGTTCGAGGGATTTGAGCGTTGGAGTTATTTCGAAGTCCTGGCCTTCGCCGGAGGGCGACCAGTAGTGTTTCGCGACGCCATCGATGGTGCTGCCGGCGGCGCCGTGGACGATTTCGATGGCGGCAAATCTCGTGCGTCCGGCTGCTGCGGTGTTGCGCAGTGGCGTTTGCGCGGGGAGCATGGAATCGAGCAGCGGGAGTGCGATGGCTGCGCCTGCTCCGCGGAGTAGAGTGCGGCGGGAGAGATGTTGTTTGGTTATGAGCATGGATTTTGGATTCCTTTCTTATCGTTCGTTTTCGCCGTCCCGCCGGACGCCGGCTGAAGCCGGCGGCAACCTAAAGGTTGCCCCACATCTGGTGCGGCGCGGCGCATCTGGAAGGGAACGCTTTTGACGATTCCCAGGATGATCGCTGAAAAGCGGTTGTTTTCGCGCGCGGCGTCACGATCGATAGCCCGGACTGCGGGCATGTCGTAGTACTCGACGCCTCGGCCCAGGCCATAGGTCAGAAGCTTTTGAGTTAAGTTGCGGATGAATACGTCGCTGCGCGCCATGAGCGCGGCGCGCAGACTTGCGGGACCGTTCACCGGCGTGCCATCCACCATGGTCCCGGACGCGTCGATCGGGTCCAGGCCGTCTTTCGTACGCCAGACACCGGTGCCATCGAAATTTTCGAGCGCGAAACCGATGGGGTCCATCTTGGTGTGGCATGCCGCGCAAACGGGATTTTCGCGGTGTTCTTCGAGACGCGCGCGGACGGAGACATCCTTTGTTCCTGTGGCGCTCTCACGAAGCGGCGGCACGTTGGCTGGCGGATTCGGGGGCGGCGCGCCGAGCAGATTTTCCAGAACCCACTTGCCGCGCACCACCGGCGACGTTCGAGTGGCGAACGATGTCACGGTGAGAATACTGCCCTGACCCAGCAGGCCGAAACGGTTGGGATCCGTCAGCGTTACGCGGCGGAAGCGGTTGCCTTCCACGTTTGGAATGCCGTAGTGGCGGGCAAGGCGCTCATCGACGAAGGTGTAGTTCGCAGTCAGCAGATCGGTGACGTTGCGGTCTTCGCGCATGATGCTGCCGAAGAATAATTCCGTCTCGCGGCGCATGGAATCGAGCAGATTGTCATCGAAGTTGGGATAAGTGAAAATGTCCGGCTGGACGCTTTTCAGATTGCGCAGATAAAGCCATTGACCGGCGAAGTTGGTAATCAACGCTTCCGAGCGCGGGTCGGCGAGCATGCGGCGGGTTTCCGCTTCGAGTTGTTTCGGCTCGTGCAGATGGCCCGCGGCTGCCAGCGTCAAAAGCCGGTCATCCGGCGCACTGCTCCACAGGAAATAAGAGAGCCGGGAAGCGAGCTCCAGATCGCTTACGCGATAATTCGTGCCGGGCGCGACGTTGTCGGGCGTATGCTCAAACCGGAAAACGAACTGCGGGTTGGCGAGGATGAGTTCGAGCGCCATGCGGATACCCGAATCGAAATCGCCGCCTTTATTGCGGCCGGTCTCATAGACGCTGAGCAGATCTTCGCGATCGGCATCCGTGATCGGCCTTCGATAAGCACGGCGGGCCAGATCGCTGAGTATCTGTTTCGCGCAGCCGATTTCCTCTTCCTGTCTCGCAGGGTGGCAACTGAAAATCTTTTTACGGCTGGGCGTTTCGCTCACACCCGTGACGTTGTACGGGCCAACGACGCCGATATTCCGCAGATGCGGCAGCGCGGTGAGTCCCAGGGTCTGGCCAGCGAAGAGATCTTCGAGACTCTGCTCGAAAGGCATGACAAAATCGTCCACGGGAGCGTCGGTCTGTTTGATAAACGAAGCCGTAATGACCTGCGGGCCGGCCTTGATGTGAATTGGCGCGGTGCGCATGTCGTCATCGACTTTCATGCGGGGGTTTACCGGAAGCAGAGCGACCTTCTCGCCGTTGACAGCGACTTCCAGTTGCTCGCCTTTCTCGTAAGTCCCGAACAGCAGCGTGTTGGTGGTGAAGTAGAGAGTCATGCGGAAGGTGTAATCGCCATCGGCAGGGAAATTGTGCGTGAAGACGATACCGCCGCGCGTACCGAGCGGCGTGCCTTCCACATGATGAGTCTGTGAAAACGCGGAAGCCAGGTGATAGGTTTCTTCGCGCGGGCTCGCGCCCGGATCACCCACCGCGAGGCGGCTGATGTTCCCCGCAGCGCGCACATAGCCGTCCATCAGCGTGGGGGAAATCGTGAGGACTTCGGACATGTTGTCGAAGCCGTGGCTCATGTCATCGGCAGGCAGCCAGTTGGCCGGGTCGATATCGATGCCCAGCAGGTCATGTACGGAGTTGGCGTACTCCGCGCGATTCAGGCGATGAAGGGCGGGCTTGCCAGGGTTGGGGTGGAGGCTGGCGTACTGGTCGAGCGAGTGTTCGAGATAACTCGCGAGCCCGTTGATGGCTGCGGTGTCTCGTTTTATTCCGGCCGGCGGCATCATGCCTGAGCGGATCTTCAGGATGGCTTTTTCCCAGTCTTGTGCCTCGTGCTCGGGATGGTCGAAATCGAGCGCTGTGAGGGAAAGCCCGCCGGATTTCAGGTTGTCGTTGTGGCATCCGGCGCAGGTTTGCGTGATGACGGCGTGCGGCGTGGTCTGGGCTCGCGCGGTCCCCGCCGCGAACGACAGTAACGCCGCGATAACCGTAGTTTTCAGGAGGCTGTTATAGAAATAGGCTGATGGCTCGGGCACACTGCTCCCTTAAATCGCTTAAGATGTGTGAGTTGGGTGAATCGGGCCGATTCACCAATGCCCCTAGCCAAGCGCCATGGAGGCGAGAGACACAACCCGCATTTCCAGCGGACGAGCCATAGTCCACTATTCCTATGTAGTATAGGGTCATTTTGGAATTGATGTCAAGTTCCCGGAAAATGGCCACAGATGCACACAGATGAACACAGATAAGAAAATGCGACGGCAACGTTTTTATGCCGCTTTGCCGGCTGTTTGGGTGATTTCGGTCAGATTGTGCTTTTTGCGATAGTCTCCTTCGGTTCTTTTCGCGAGGATGAGCCTGTGGTGACGCTCGGCTCGCGCCCGGATCGATTGAACAGAAAAAACAAAACCGTCTTTGCGGGGGTCGTAGGCTAAGCCCTGCGAATCCGCCAGTTGGAAGAGCAGGCGGGCTTCTTCGAGTTCGGCCTCCCGGGCGGCTTTTCGCTGTGCCTGGAGCTCGTTCAGCTCCTTTTTGTATTTTTCGTAAGCTCTTTGGGTGCGCTGGCTGTAGAGGGACATCAGGGCGAGTTGCTTCGATTGATCGCGGGCGACAACGGAGTCGATCACGGCGGTTTCGATCCCAGCGTCGTCAGACCGGGGATTCGGGTCTTCCAGGGGACGATATTTGTCTCCGGCGCCATCGAAATCGCCGACGGCTGAGAGGTTGGCGCAACGGGCCCGGATTTGGTTGAGCCGCCATGCTTCTTCGACCATGGAGTTGGCGAGGAAGGTTTCGTGGGTGCCGACCGGAGCGAGATCGGTCATCATGCCGTTGACGAAGGCGTCGAATTTTTCGCGCTCTTCGGGAGTCATGATGAGCACCTGGCCGGTGAAGCCGTGGCGGAGGGCGTTGTACCTGACGCGTTCTTTGGCTTCGGGAGAAGCCGGGCCTTTTTTGCCTTTGAGGGCGTTCGCCTGGCGCTGGAGATCGGCGACATGGGCCGACATTTCTGTGGGCATTTCTATTTTTTTCGCGTTTGGATTGTTCATTTGTGTGCTTCCTTTATTTCTGTGGTTATGTGTACGATTCCTGGTCGTCGTGGTTGTTGTAGTCGTTCCCGATGTCTTCCGGAGCCGGAACTGCTCCGCGCCCGGCGCGCGGGTCGTCGACCCAGCGGGCAGAAATCGTGCGGGGCCGTTCTCCCTGGAGTTGAGTGCGGAGCTGGAGGAGTTTGACGAGGTCGGACACCGACCATTTCGCGGCCTGATCGTCTTCGTCGGCGAGATTGGCGAGGCCGTGCTCGATGGCGGCGATGGCGGATTCGACTGCTGCTACCAGCCGCTCGGTGGCCAGGTCTTCCGGCGTGAGAGGTGGAACGGGTTTTGACTTTATGACACTCATGCCCGGAATTTAGCAGGCGGGGTGGGGACAAAAAGGGGCGAATTTTCGTAAGATTATGAAAATAGGGCAAATAGAGTGTGAATTATGCACTTGACAGACCCAAATAAATCCGGCACAATGGATTCATGGGGATACGAGAACCGCAGTTTAACGACCCGGAAGCAGCACGGCAATACCTGGAAGCCAAACTTTGGCCGTCTGGACCGTTCTGCCCGCATTGCGGCGTAACCGAAAACATCTATAAGATGGAGTCGAAAGCCACCACGAAGGGGCGTAACCGGCTCCGCGATGGCGTCTACAAGTGCGGCGGGTGCCGGAAGCAGTTTACGGTCACGGTCGGCACCGTTTTTGAAGATTCCAAAATCCCGTTCGACAAGTGGCTGTTCGCCACGCATCTGATGTGCTCCAGCAAGAAGGGCGTTTCCGCTCTCCAGCTACAGCGTGAATTGTGGGGCGAAACAAGGACCGAAGACGGCAAGGTCAAGATCAACGGCAGCTATCGAACCGCATGGTTCATGTGCCATCGCATTCGTTGGGCGATGACGCAATCCCCAATGAAGGACGCGGTTAAATTGGGCGGTAACGGTCTGGTTGTGGAAGCCGATGAAACCTACATGGGCGGCAAGGAGAAGGGCAAGCCGGGGAAGCCGGGCATTGACTCCAAGAAGACCCCGGTAATCGCTCTGATGGAGCGTGGCGGCGATGTACGGTCATTCCCGATTGAACGCGCCACACTGAAAAACATCAAGCCGATCATGCAGAAGCATATCGATCCGAAAACCCATCTGGTAACCGATGAATCTTCGGTGTACTACATGATGAAGCCGGACTTCTTCCGGCACTCGACCGTGAACCATTCCAAGAACGAATACGTTCGCCGGGATGAGAACCACTTCAAGGTCACCACGAACACCGTAGAATCGTTCTTCTCTCTGATGAAGCGTTCGGTTTATGGCATTCACCACCACATGAGCCGGAAGTATCTCGGATCGTATTGCGCCGAACGCGATTTCGTCTACAACAATCGCCGCGCTACAGATGACGAACGCGCCGATAAAGCCCTGGTAGAATCACGCGGGAAACGGTTGATGCTGAGGGCACCAAAGGGCGCAGAAAAAAGCGATCTGCCGTTCTGATATGCTGGCGCGATGAACTTTTACATTGTCGGGCATATCGTGAACGATAGAGCAAAGACGGATGCCTTAATTCATAAACTGCACCACCTCAATGCCAAGAAAATATTGCCTGCCCTTTGGGTTCTCAAGGCGTCGGGCACAGTTCGAGACTTGGAAGGTGAATTGAAGACCGTAATTGATATGGATGATACCCTGTTCGTCGCAGAGATCAACTCAGATTGCCAATACAGAAATATGCTTGTCAGCAAGGTTGAACTTCAGGCGTTTTTTCTGTAACTGTGCCATTCAGCGCCTGAGCCGTTTCTTCTGATGCAGCCTCTTGCCAGGTCATAAAACGAATGCTCTTTACTAACTTCCGCATCGCATCCTGCTCGTCCTGCGTTTCAGGCTGAAAAGTAAGGCCAGTTTGATACCAAAATACACGCATCTGCGATATCCCCTATAATTGGAATTGCGTGCAGCGTGCTGGCGCTCTCTGCGTCAGTGAAGATCAGAACTCGCATTAGCTCCGGCACTGTGGTGGTGGAACACCGCAAACGCCTTTCCGCTTAGCTTGGGATAAGTGTATCAGCAGCCTATAGCCGGTATGCCTCGGTTGATACTGGAATACTGGCAACCGTCACATCGCCGTTCTCGGATCTGACCTGCACGGAGAGCATGACTTCCTTGACATTCGGCTGTTTGAAATAAACATACCCAGTGGCACTCTGACCGGCAAACAGTGTGGTTCTTCCAATCGCGGGGGCTGAATCGAATCGGAACCGGTCCGGGTTTTCGCTCAATTCGTGTTTTTGGTTCCCCTTCTTATCGGTCCAATCCAAGTGCCAGATCGCAGGATCAAAATCGATCCGCCCCTTTGAATAATTGCGGACGATTACCATGTATGCCGGTGGCCTTCCAAGTCCCGGCACGGGCTTCGCGAGTGCCTCAATTTGCAAGAAAGAAGCGGGACACAGAGCGTGGCGGAATTCCAAACCGTCCTTCCAAACGGAGTCGCCCATTGAGCACGTTACTTGCCCAGAGATTATCTGAGCCACCACGAATAGAGTCACGAACGTCTGGCGCAGCATGCTGAACGCCTATGCCGACTTTCCAGGCGACTTACGCTTGCCCAACTTCAATGGCCCGTACTCCTCATCCAATTTCGCCATCTTCGATTTCGTTGGATGAGCGCCTGGCCGCGGCATGTCCTTCGTCGGCCGCACCCGTAGCAACAGGCCGATAGCCTTGTCGGTCGATAGCGGGATGTGGACGTTGTTGCCTGGGCGTGCCATGAGGCTTCCTTCAGTACAATCAGTCTTTATACGAAAAGCCCGGCTTGCGCCGGGGCTGATCGGTGAGACGTGACAATTTCATCGTAACGCTCCGTTGCGCCGGTTTGCAAACGGTGGCGATGGCAATTCCTGATGATCTATTCCCTCTTGATGCGACCGAAGCACTACTGGATATAAAAATCGGCATTGATGAAGACGCTTGGAGAATATTGCAGTACGAGTTTATGCGTTGCGTGGGGCATCGATATGACCACACGTACCCCACTGATGATGGATGGCTCGTTGACGCGTTCAACAGCTTCTGCAAGCGACTGCTGACTCCGGACTCAGAACCAGAATTCCTGAACACCATCGTTCTGCTTCTTTCGTATTTGTGCCGACTGCGCTGGGAGGGATTAAACGAGCATAAAGTGAAGTCTATTCTTCGGAACCCAATGCTCGCGAAGCGCGGAGAGTTGGGGTTGATGAAAGCAGACGGAAGGATAGCCACTACCGCCGCTAGCGGTATCCAACCTCCAGTAGTGCCGCGATCCGTCGCTGAGCAGATCGACGCTTTGCGCATTGAATCTGATTTCACGATTGAGCGTCTGGCTGCCCTCGTAAATCTGGAGCCGAGAACCGTCCAGCGACACATAGCCGGTGAAACCACACCAAACGCCAGACTGATTTTTCGCTACGAAAATGCTTTTTCCAAAGCATTGAAACGACAAGTGGTTATTTCCAAACTGTCGTAATCTGTCACCAACTGTCCGATATCCTGCCGTGTTCACCCACGGCCTTTTCTCAGATACTCCAAAATAGAAAACCCCACCGGGCAAACGGCAGGGCTTTTCGGAACGGAGGACACCGGCTTTATGCCGCCGCCTTAACTGAACTGACTACCTAACCACCCAGCCGGGCAACGTGCTTGCGAGCGACCCGGCACCTCACTACTTGCGGCGGTGGCGGAATGTAGACGCGCCGTGCTTGGAACTCGGTGGGAGCCTCTACCGCTCCCGTATGGAATCGACATCCATCCGCCGCACCACCATCCTACCAATTTTATTCCTCGGTGATCATCGCTGGCCGGTTCTGGGTGTTCACCGAGGTTTTATTGTCCGCTGAGCAAATGTTGTATACGAGTTGCTCTAGCGTAGTTTTGCACCGGGGATAACCGCCATTTTTCGTTCGTGATCTAATCGGCTTTCTTCCAAATACTCAGCGGGGCCATACATCATTGCGCGGGGATCGGTTTTGGCCTGCCAGTTGACCCATACAGTAAGCGCAACTATCCATCCAATAGCGAACCAGGCCACGGGTGATGAACTGTCCTTCCAGGCGATAGCGGTAGCAATCGGACTGAGCGCGATCACCGAAAACACATTAAATGCCATAGGAGTTTTTACGGCGCTTAGCCACTTTCCTTGGTCTACCGGGATCATCGGTAGAGTCTATCACTGTCGCTGGAAATTGCCCCACGAAACATTCCGCCGACCTGTCACGCCTACAATCGTAGGGTTTTGTGCTGGGTCTGCAAAGTGCATAATTCTCAATAGAGTTTTCATTTTCTTGTGAATGGGCTACGGCGGTCACTACGTTTGGCCACAGCAGGGGATGAAAACGGGGTTGAACAGAGAGATATTGGTAGTCGCCGTCGGCGATTAAGGCCGGTCACGGTCTGGCTTTCGAAGC